>Ga0206126_10000416_pt1 | contig 57539 bp, 57 predicted proteins | sample Helgoland_Spring_5_FD_148621 | JGI IMG/M metagenome (GOLD analysis project Ga0206126, IMG submission 148621) | Pelagic subsurface seawater microbial communities from Kabeltonne, Helgoland, North Sea - Helgoland_Spring_Bloom_20160412_1 | ecosystem: Environmental > Aquatic > Marine > Epipelagic ...
GCGAAAACTAAGAAAACAAAATCCGCTACCCTGATACACATGCGTTCACTTCTTCCAATTCAAGGACTGCTTTATGACTAATTTTAGACTCATAATATGTTGCATCGCTTCATCCATACTCTTGAATGCTTGTAACAAAGTTCTTGAGCCAGTTTCTTTCTTTGGTGGCAAGCAGGATGTTGAAGCGCAGAGCGTTCAGGAAGACTTCGAGATAAACATTAAAAGTCTGACATTTGAAAGTGCGCGAGACGCCAACAAGACTCCATATCCAAGGTGGCTCATGCAGACTGGGGCCGGATCTAAAGCGAACGTGCTCAAGGAAGCTGATCTTATGACTTCAAAAATGCCACCTTCGTTAGAAAGTAATGATTACCTTCTCGGTATAGGCGACCAACTGTTGTACACGCAGCTGGATGAGTTTGTGACGTCGCCCATGCAATTCCCGGCTCAACCGATAGAGGCAGACTACCTTCTTGGTGTTGGAGACGAATTGACGTTGATCCAGCTAAACGAGGTTGCCGGTGGTCTAGGTAATATAATTTCCAACATTCCTCAAACTACTGCTAAACCTCTGTCTGGCGAAAATGTCCTAAAGACTTCGGGGATCGTTGGCACTAATGGCAACATTCTATTACTGGGCCTCGGCAGTATTAAGGCCGAAGGCCGATCGCTGAATGATATACAGACTGAAGTACGCAACATATTGATTAGAAACGGGCTTGCGCCCAGTTTTCAACTCGAAATAACCAGTTTTAACAGTAAAAAAGCTTTTGTAACGTTTCCAAATCCAAACAAATATCTTGGCAATAATATTGTTCCGATAACTAATCTACCCATCACACTAAAAGAATTGGCCATAACCTATGGTCTGCGTCCATCATCTAAAGACAATACTATTATATCGCTGACACGCGACGGTCAAAAATTTCGCATGACGGCGGGACAATTGTTTGACAAAACATCTCCACGCATCGTGATACAAGACAGAGACCAAATTGAGATAGATGAGGCAGCATCAACCACTACATCCTTAGAGGCTGTTGTGGGTTCACGGGGCAACATTTTAATACGGGGTGTTGGCAGCCTAAAAGCTAAAAATCGGTCACTGGCTGAGGTGCAGACCGATATTACGCGTATCCTAATCGGAAAGGGATTGACCCCAAATTTCCAACTTGAAGTGACGGGCTTTAAAAGTAAAGAATTTTTCCTGATTACAAAAATGCATGGCTCTAAAGCAATTCCAATAACGAATAATGCAGTGAATTTGAAACAGGCAATCCTAAGTAATATTGCAATTGACAATCAAACCATAAATCGAAACGGGGCAACCTTTACAACAGTTAAGTTGATTAGGGAGGGAGTTTTATACCAGGTGTCTTGGCAGGAACTGTTGAATGGGAGCGCATCAAATGTATTGATCAAAGATGGCGACACCATAAACCTGGTAGATTTTGATTATAAATTGGGCCAAGTATTTGCCTTGGGCGGCGCTGGAAATGCTGAATTGGTGCCCATTAATCCGTCGATAAGGGAAACACTAGCCGACATCCTCTTTTCGCCGAAGGGTGCATTAAATAATCTACTGGCAAAACGTTCAGAAGTCTATCTCCTGCGAGGACGAAACCCATCTGTTGCCTATCATTTGGACGCGCAAAACGTTTCACGAATATTGGTCGCCGCTCAGACAGAGCTGAGGCCAAATGATATTGTGTACGTCGCCGACCGCCCAATCATCTCATTCTCAAGGACGTTGGCTGAAATCAACCCACTCAGAGTTTTGCTTCGTGATCTTGAGAATGGTAATATCCCGTAACTTAGCCTTACAATTCCAGCCTATAAAATATGCTTAATAGGAATTAAAAGCTATTTATTCAAAAATCTATTTTTATAACTATTATGAACCAGCCAATGCAATCAGGAGTGTCCATATCTCATAAATGATCCCATCAAAGACTGGAATATATATTTTATTGGCACCTTCAGGAGTTTAATAAATTTTTACAGAATAAATTATCCGAGAACTACATTGGTTCATTTGTAAAAAATCCATTTTGGTAATTGCAGTGCAAACAGAGTATGCAGATACCACATATAATGGTATTAATCATAGCCTTTTTCATTTATGCAGATAGATCATGAGCATATTACTTAGAACAATATTGAATATCAAAAATAAATAAGAACTTTTATTTTCCCAAACCTCTCATTATAATTAATATTGTATTAAGTATAATTTTTAATTCAATAATATAACTTATGTTCTGTATATAATAGTTATCAATAGATGTTTTCTTTGATGTTGCCTCTAAAGTTTCTACATACCCTAATCTGATTTGTGATAACCCGGTAATACCAGGCCGAACAGCGTGCCTTTCACGATATCCTTCAACATTCTCCAAATATTCTAATGCATGTTCATAATAATCTGGCCTAGGTCCAATCAAACTCATATCACCCTTTAAAACATTCAGAATTTGAGGTAATTCATCAATACGCATTTTACGTAAAACTTTACCTAAGGGTGTAATTCTATTTGTTTCAATTGGATCATCATATTTTCTATCAATTTCTTTAATATACGACATAGTGCGAAATTTAATTGCAAAAAAAAATTCACAATTCTTACCCATACGTTTCTGAATGAAAAATAATTTACCTTGATTAAAAAATAGATTAAGAACTAACAGAATTATTCCAATTGTAAAAAATAAAGGAAGTAGTAATAGGCTCAAAATAATGTCAAATATTCGTTTGTTAATCCAAAATAACTTATTTCCATATAAATGTTGAGAATTTTCCATTTTTATATCATATCTTTTCACTATCAAATTGATATACTATCAAATTGATATACTATCAAATTGGAATAATTAATCAATTATTAATATACCCTAAAAGATAATATCAAAAATTTTCCATAAATTCTTTAAACTTAAATATCATAAGAAAAAAATTTTAATCAAATTTATACTTTGAGGCCATGTGTGCAATAGCCTCAACATAACCTTGGATACTACCACAATCGAAATGTTTACCATTTAAAGGTACTATTGCAACCATATTATTTGATGCCTGCGTATTGATAGAATCTGCAAGCTGAATTTCACACCCGACACAAATAGGCTGATATTTTTAATATATTAAAAATATCAGATGTAAGGACATATCGACCAATACTGGCTAGGTTTAAAGGTGCATTTTCAAAGTTTGGTTTCTCTACTAGACCTGTGATCAATCCTGTTTTATTATTTGGCACAATGACACTATATTTTGATATATCAGGACCTTCAACTTTCATGACACTAAGTTGGGACCTGCCAGTTTTTTCATATCCACTGATAAAATCTGACGTAATACCTTTACCGCTGTATGTTAAAAAATCATCAGCTAAGAGTAATGCAAACGGCTCATTACCCACAACTCGCTCAGCGCAGAGAACTGAATGGCCAAGTCCTAATTGTTCTTTTTGCCTAACAAAAACGCACTCTATACCTTTTGGTAAAATATTTTTTTTCCATGTCAGCCATTTCATTTTTACCCTTTGAACGCTAAGCCAAATCAAGTTCATTGTTGCCATCAAAGTGATCTTCAATTGCACGTTTGTTACGACCAGTAATGAATACTAGTGTATCTAAGCCTGCAGAAATAGCTTCTTCAGCAGCATATTGTATAAGTGGCTTATCTATAACGGGTAAAAGCTCTTTAGGCATTGCCTTAGTCGCAGGCAAAAATCTTGTACCTAATCCTGCTACTGGAAAAACTGCTTTACGAACCTTAGATCTCATTTTAATTAATCCTTTGTTTAAGAAATAACCCTGCTAAAACCAAATTATTCAATGCTATGTGTTTTAACTAGAAGGTGCGTAACTAATTATGTATCGAATTCAATTACCATTTACAATTGTTCCTTCTGGAATGTGTTTTAACACATTGACTCCATTGAAAATCATGGCATCTCTGCCAATAGTTAGACCAAGATAAACTGTTGCTCCCATTCCAATTACAGAGCTATCCCCTACATCAACCGAACCTGCAAGAACGGCACCAGGGGCAACATGACAGTTATCTCGCAAAATACATTCATGTGAAATAATAGCTCCAGAATTGACTATGCAGCCATTACCAATTTTCACTTCACTGCCCACGACCGCGCCTATCATAATCTGGTTTCCATCACCCATGCTAACAGAGGGTTCAATATTACTTGCGGGATGCACCAAGTTGGGTAAGAAAAATCCAGCATCCGTAAGATCCATATGTATCGTCCTCCGAAGTTTAGGGTTGCTAATAGCCCCAACACCATTGACTGCATACTTGACACCGAGAGATACAAGCTTGCTAAATGATTCATTGCCACCAATCACCTTGACACCAAGAATGGCAGCCCCTTCCTTAAGGTTATCATCAATAATACCAAGAATTTCATATTCTTTTGTTTGCCTAAGAAGGTCTATGCACATCTTGGCATGACCACCACCACCAACTATTATAATACTATTTGGAGATATCTGTAGTTCATCGATCAACAACGAAGACAACTCAGTATCTGGTTGCTCCAAAGCTAACTTCTCAACATCAGCCACGCTTATCAAACCTGAAGTTATGCTGGATAAATCTACATTTAACTCTGCGGCTTTTTCCCGCGCTGCCTTGGATATCACCGCATTAGATTGAGGTACGCTAACTTTATCCACAACTATATCTTGCCCAGTGACTTCTTTCTTTTCAGAAGACTTACCCACAGTACACAGCAAAGCACTAACAGGAAGGATATCTTTCTCTGATAAATTATGAGTCAACAACCCATCACATGGAGATTCGACTTCAATATTAACTTTAGAGGTCTCTAGCTCAACTATTACATCACCTTTTTTGATATTAGAGCCAGAAATCAATAGCACTTTTACTATTGTAACGGTCTCGTCATTTAAATTTTCTCTTGGTACTAATATTTCAATCATTACAAAGCTCCATTTTTTAATACTAACACTTCAGCAACAATCGAAGCTATAGTTGGTAGAATTTGTAGCTCAAGCTCATTCACAGACGGTATGGGATACGGTTCACTACCAATTCGTTTAGCAAAATCAAAATGTATCCCTCCTTCTACCAACTTAGCTAAAACTTCAGAACCAATTCCAAAATTAACCGAACCATCCTCAATAACCAGTATGCGCTTGGTCTTATCTAATGATCTTTTTACCAAAGATAAATCCATAGGATGGAGTTGAGTGAGACATACTAACTCCACGAATTCGTCTGTTTCCTCAAAGAAAAGGGCCAAATTGTCCGCGAGGTGCCTCGCTGTCTCACCATAACTAACGATTGTAATGGTGGGATCATAGCCATTTGGAGATAAAATAAGCCCACCAAACGGTTTATCTTCCCTGTAACTTTTATAAAGATCATTCCCCTGCCAAAGGACCGATCCATAATCTAACTTATTTTCAATCACTACGACTGGGCACATAAATTTTTCTAGTTCAGCGATGTATATTTCGGGGTCATGAAGCGAGGAAAGTGCAATAGTTAAAACGTTGTCAATCCCTACAAGAAACTTTTCCAGTGACTGCGAGTGCGTGGGCCCATACCCTCGCTTGCCTCCCATTGGAGTTCGGATCCGCAGCGGAACATCAACCTGAAAATTATACATATGGTGCATTTTAGAGGCATTATTCACCAACTGATCAAACGCCAACGTCATGAAGTCGCCAAACATAATTTCAGTAAAGCTCTGTGTGCCCATCAATGCCATGCCAATCGAAACGCCAATCATGCCACTTTCACTTATAGATGACGCGAACACTTGATTAGGATATTTGTCCGAAAACCCTTTTGTGACTTTGAACGCCCCACCATAAGGGTCGACTATATCCTCGCCTATCATAAAAGCACCATCTTCTAATAATACGGAATAAGCTTTATTCAAAGCTTGAACCATTCGTATCTTGTCATTTTTAATCGGCAGCAAAAGACCTTCTTTAAATCTTGGAAGCTGGTCATGGCAATAATCAAGCTTTTGTGTTTTTGCTTGCGTTACCTCTTGAATATGAACCCAAATTTCTTGTTTTATTTCATTTTTTTTATTACGCCAAATTTCTTTCTCTAGCGCGAGATTTAGAGGATCTAAAGATTTAAAATAGTCGATTTCTCTGATATCTCTATCATCATCTCCTTTGGAGTGTGCATTTAACCTGTAGGTTTTAATATTCACAAAAGCAGGTTGGCCTTTCCTGACGTAATCTATGGCATCTCTAACGACATTAAATAGATCAATAGATTCCCAGGTATTACCTTCAAAGGTTTTTATTCCAAATGACTTTGCTCTATCGACTATCGACCCCGCAATTGAACTAGCCTGAGGAGTAGATTGCGAATAAAAATTATTTTCACACACAAATAACTGAGGAACACTGTGGAGGGACGCTAAATTTAAAGCCTCATACAAAACCCCCTCGCCCAAGGTACCCTCGCCCAAAAAAGATACTGCAATATCGTTCTTCTTTGCCAATTTGTTATGCAGGGCTATACCAGTTCCAACCGGCATCAACGACCCCTGAATCCCATTTGACAAAAAACCCTCTGCATATAGATGCTGACTACTACCGATACCGCCACAAACGCCTGATTTCAATCCCATAAGCTCATCTATAAGGCCCTTCCAGTTACCAGTTTTACTGATAAAATGTCCGTGGCATCGATGATTTGAAGTAACCCAGTCATCCTTAGTCAAAAAGTGACAGACTGCCACAGCTGAAAGTTCCTGTCCTACACAAGTATGGACAGTTCCATTCATCTTACCCAAAGAGAATAATTCTAAAAAAGCCTCCTCGACTAGCCTAATGCGCAATGCCTCCTCGATTAAAGAAGGATTAATATTGTCGATATGGTCTTTACTTTTCTCAGCAAAAGAAAATAGATCATCCATATGTTGTTAACCTTGTTATAAATTAATTTAAGTATAAATTTGCATCTAGAACCTTAAAGCTGGGCCTTCGAATCAAGCATTTCTTCAGGAATTTTTGGGAGATCTCTAAAGTATCTCCATGGGGAAAAATCAGGCCAAACAATAGCAATTGCGGTGAATATCATAATCTTTATGTCTAAAAAGAACGTCCGGTGCTCGATATACCATTCTTCTAGAGTAAATTTATAAGGAGAGATAATATTCTTATAGAAGTGGTGAGCATCCGACCGGTGTGCATAAAACGCCTCTTCGTCCCTAAGAACAAGAGAACCAATCCCTGTAATACCGGGTCTTACACTTCGGATTATTTCTGAATTTTTTTTCCCATAATGACTTTCACCTTCAGGAACTAACGGCCTTGGACCTACAAGGCCTAGGTCTCCGAAAAAGATATTTAGTAATTGAGGAAGTTCATTAATTTTTGTTTTTCTCAAGACCTTCCCCAAAGGTAGAATTCTAGTGTCATTTACCATAGTAAGTGTGCCTGAACCTATGTTCGGACTATTTTTCACCATAGTGGCAAATTTAAAAACTCTAAATTTTTTCGTTTTGTAGCCTATTCTTTCCTGACGATAAAATATTTCGCCCTCACCCGAGAATCTCAAGCAGAAGGCAACTAAAAATAGCAAAGGCGATAGAACACCCAGAGCAATAACTGCTATACTCACATCAAAAAGTCGTTGCATTTTTCACATCCTCCCATCTAGGTATTTACCTGTCTCTTTATGGTCAAAATCAGGAATCATCTCATTAAATAAATCAACTATTGGCGCCTTTTCCCAGACTGTTTGAGCGCGAAGGTCATGGATCACTTCTAAGAAATTATCAAGCATATTCGAACTGAACTTAGCTTCGTTTTTAATTACCCCTAAACTTTGAAATCGATTCATATCCAGAATTTCGTTGTCTGTAAAAAATTCTTCAAAATCTTTTTCACCTGAGGTATCTGATTTGAAAAAATAGCACGGCCAACGCTTAGAAGCTATTAATTCATCAGATCGGGCTCTTGCTTCCTCCTCAGTTGAACAATAATAAGGTTCGCAACCAAAGTTCTCTATGTAGCGTTCAGCAATATCAGAAAAAGTAGTCAAATGTAGCTGTTCAGTTAACTTTGGGAAAAAAATATCTCTATTTTTACCAAGGAGGCAAGACATTAGACATAATTCTCCAGATTCTTGGGGAGTTACAAAATAACGTCTAACATCATTTGGGGCTGATATAGGTTGGCGTTTAGAAAAACGTTGTTTAAAGCCATGTAAAAGTGAACCATCTGAGAACGCGACGTTAGCAAATCTAGCGGTCGAAATCTCCATAGATTTGCTTTCTCGCATCAAAAACATTTCCATGATGCGCTTACTCGCACCCATCATATTCACTGGATTAGCCGCTTTATCGGTTGATACGCAAAAATACTTCTTGGCGCCCTGCGCTTTAGCCATTTGAACTGTCTTAATGGTATTAAGGATATTGACCTCAATAAGACGCATCAATGTAAAAGGATCTTTTTCACTTCGAACATGCTTAAGCGCCGAAAGATTAAGGACATAGTCATACCCCTCACTAGCATTCATAAGTGCTCTATATTCATTACTACCACAATCAAGAGCGAAGGTGCGGAAGTCACCATCAATGTAACCGAGAGTGCTGCGAATATCTCTTACAAGTTCCACCATATTGTTTTCACTTATATCAACAACATGAAGTGCGAGAGGATTCCTTTTAAATATTTCACGCGTAACCGCCTGCCCAATAGAACCTGCACCACCAATCACCAAAAAGCGACTATTTGAAACTAATGTCTCTAGTTCTTTTCTGTGATTAAAAATATCATCACCAAATAGTGGTGCCCTTCGACCAATCAGTTTTAATATATCCATAGTAATAATTACTTATCCAGTTTTTTTAAAGCACCATCAGGAACACTTGAGGGTATATTTACTACCCGATCTTCTAACCAAAGCGAGTTTTCAAGACCATCTGTTTGACAATTTTTAAACATTGGGAGTTTGGACATCAGCTTCCAAATTGGACGAGTCATAACATTATTATTATTGGTCAACTTTAAGAATCCATCACGATCTTCTCTAGAATCTAAAATTATTGCATTTAGCCAGTGATTCGCAATATTTTGATCAGTCGCCTTAACAAAATCAGCACCTCTCATATTAAAAAAGGTATCCCATTGATCAGCTAACTGCGCTTTTAGCGTCAAAAATTCGTCTAGACGCTCCATTTGAGCACACCCTAAAGCTGCATTTAGATTGGGCATACGATAATTATAACCTATCCCATCATGGACAAACTCGTATGGATGCGGAACCTTTGCAGTGGTCGTAATATACTTGGCTCGCTTAGCCAATTCAGTGTCGTCAGTGATAATCATGCCACCACCACCCGTCGTAATCACTTTATTACCATTAAAACTAAGTGTTGCCATTGAACCAAAAGTACCTGTGTGACGGCTACCAACATAACTACCCAAGGACTCAGCAGCATCCTCTATCAAAGTAATGTCCCAATCAGCACAAATCTCAGCGATCTTGGTTATTCGACAGGGAAATCCAAAAGTATGCATGGGAACGCAGGCAGATATTTTTTTTCCTGAGATTTTATTAAAAGTTCCACTTGCCCTTTTCTCAGCATTTTCTTCTAGGAAGCGTTTCAACGCTGCTGGACTAAGGCCCATAGTATCAACGTCTACATCTATGAAAAGTGGTTTAGCACCTGCGTAACTAATAGCATTACACGTTGCAACAAATGTAAGGGCCTGAGAAATCACTTCGTCTCCAGGCTTTACTCCAGCAAGCTCAATTGCCACATGAAGAGCGGCAGTCCCATTAACAGTCGCTACTGCATACTTAGAACCTGTGAATTTGGCTACTTTTTCTTCGAACTCAGTTACCTTTGCTCCGACTGAAGAGACGAAATTAGAATCGATACAATCAATTAAATATTGCCTTTCATTACCTTCAAATATAGGCCGATGAAGAGGAATAAGATCATCTCCATAAATACACCGTACCTGTTCTACAAAACTATTTATAGTGTGTTTTTTCAAAATATTTTCACCCTCTTAATAAACAGGCAAATGTAACGATACTTTTATCTAATTAATATTAACCATCATAATTAACTTACTAGCATCCATTAATAAAGAAAGTACCCAACTAATCAATGAAGCACACCTTTATTTTTTAATATTACGACTATTAGTCAGAAGTAGAAAATAAATATTCCACCGAGCAAAATAAACACCTTATAAACGGAAGATACATATTTTGATGATTATTTTGAGTCTCAAAATACCAAAAGTGTTTCCAGACTAAGCTTTTTCTGAATTAAGAAATTTTACCATTCCAAAATCTGTTCTCACATTAAGTTTATTTGAATAAGAAGTCTTGTGACCACTTTATGTAAGCGCCTAAGAGCTCCGTATTCTATTATAAATCGCCTTAACCAAATTTTTCGCTCCAATGATAGCCAAAAAACGTATTACCAAGTGCCTCACACCAAATAGTTTTGCCCTAAAACTCATACGACGCGTCTCAATCTTATTAAGTAATTTAAGCGTATCAGACAAAGTCTCGGTCATATCTTTTTGAGAAATTTCTTCAGCCAATTTTATCTTCTTCCAACAGGAATGAATAAAATTTGTTTGTTTGATATTCTGAAGACCAACTTTTTTACATAGCAAATTGAGTGTCGCAACAGTGAAGTGAATAGAATGTGCGTTTTGCCAATACCTCAACAGATCGTATTTATAGCCACCTTCACTAACATTATTCAGGGATGGGACTTCAATATAAATCACTCCAGTATCCTCTAAATGCTCAATCAATGTTCCTAAGAATTCAGCGGGCTCGATGATGTGCTCCAGCACGTGACTAAGTATAATTAAATCATATTTATCCTTGCTACCTAGTTTGTCCAATGAGCCTGTAATAGTAGTAATTCCATTTTTTCTTGCCACATTCAGGTAATCATCATCAAAATCTAAACCAATAACCTCACAGCCATTATCGCAAAACACACTCAGTATTCCGCCTGCACCACAGCCAACTTCAAGGACACGTTTTGGTTTGATAACTGATTTAATAAAATTAAAAATTTCAATGCCTTTGCCTTTTTTTTGATCATTAAAAAAATCTTGAGGCCTTTGGCTGCCGTATATTTTTCGATAAACATTTGAATAGAAATCCGCAAGAACTTCTTTGGTATAGTACTCAGATTGCTGCACATTTCCGCAATTTTCACAAATCGCTGTAGGGTAATAAAATCCATACCTATCAATTTCACTTATCACTTTTAGCTTTTCATTCGAGCACACATAACAAGACTGCTGCTCCATAACTTCTTTTCCAGGATAACTAGATATAAATTTGTCCCGTGCAACCAAACTTTCAGATGACATTGGTACAAAATTCTGGGGAGTATCATAGCGATATCGTAGATCTAGAAGCTCTCTCATTTTTTTCCTTACTTAATTTCTTCATTGTAAATTCTTAATTACATTTAAACAGGACCTACATCATCCTTGGTAATCAGAGATGCGGTAAATCTTAAATGTCGACTAGCATCTAACAGCCACTAAGAATATCATTATCAGCACTTAATATTAGCTCACACAACAAAAAGTCAGTGATGTCATCAATATCTATTGAACACCAATAGGGCATTTCAAAGATAGCCGCACCCACCATTAGCTGTCGTTTTTTAATCAAATATTTATCAACGCAATACCAGTAAATTGCACCATTAAGTTCAAATTGATAGTTTAGATTTTGGCTTTGCTTCCCGTCCACCACCTTAACAAAGGCCTCAGTCAAAAAGTTACATTGTGAAAATGACCACTGAAGGGGATGCCTGGCCCTTCTAACCGAAACAACTGACTCGACAGCGGTACTACTCAAAAGACTGTATGAATTAACAATATCGCTCACACGCCGCAGCGGCGAAGTTGGCTGCAATAAACAAATAAAACCTGTCAAATTGAAACTACTTATAACATCCGTAATTACTTTTGACATTGGCGCTTCATCAGTTGATGAAGACGAGCTTCGCTTATGCACAGTTATTCGGGGATCATTATCATACTTTTGTATTAGAAATTCATCATCAGTAGAGAGAATAATTTTACCAAACAGCTTGCTTTGATATGCTTGTTGAATTGACCATTCAACTAACGGTTGCCCACAGAGGAGTTTAGAATTCTTCTTTTCTATACGTTTACTTCCCGCGCGCGCAGGAATTATCGCAGTTTTCTTAGACAACTTCATTCACCTTATCAATAACGAAACGCTGGGATTTTTCATCCAAAGTCACAGAAGACGGAAGCGATAGGCCCAGAGTATAAATTGACTCGGAAACCCCTCTAGGACCCCTTGATTTAATTCTAGAAAATGCAGGTTGGGTCTGCATAGGGCTAAAAGGTAATCGACAATCAATACCGTTAGCAGATAAATTATTGGCCACTCTATCTCTAACTGTCTGGCACTTGAATAAAACTGTATTGAGCCAAATAATATTAGAACTATTGTCTGATCCAGTTTGGAAAGTAACAGTTTTTAGATTTTTTATATACCGAAAAGTGATTTCTCTTTTTCTTTGAAAAATATACCCAATCTTTTCTAACTGCGCAACGCCCAAGGCCGCTTGAATGTTAGTCATTCTATAGTTACTACCAGCAACCAAATGATAATACTTTTTATCAGGTGCCATACCATGGTTCTTTATATTGACAGCCCTTAGGTAACACTCTTTGTCTTTAAAGGTAACCATTCCACCCTCGCCCGTTGTAATAGTCTTATTACCAAAAAAACTAAACGTCGCAATATCAGCAAGGCTACCAGTAAAATCATCGCCGTAGTTTGTCCCAAAAGACTCAGCACAGTCTTCAATGATCATGATATGTGGAAAATTCAACCTTATTTTTTGATACACCGCTTGGTTTATCCCAACACCATATACAGACACTAGTACAATAGCATCAATGTCCGCTAGAATGCTCTCATCTCCAAATAACTCAAAATCAATGTTCCATGAAGTCGCACATGGCTCAAAAAAAATTGCCTCAGCGCCAACATTTATAATGGCATTAACTGACGCACCAAAGGTAAAATTAGGCACAAGAACTTTATTACCCACACCGATATTCAAAGATTTAAGAGCCAACTCAAGCGCAACTGTTCCGTTGGAAACAGAAGTAACAAATCTCTTTTTCGAATGTAATTGTGAAAATTTAGCTTCAAACTCTCCAACAAACTTGCCTGAAGAAGATATCCACCCGGAATCAACAGCAGCGATTACATTTTCTTTCTCGCACTCATTCATATAGGGTTCAAGAATAGGAATCATAAATTTTACTTTCTATAGTATCAACATATTTAAGCAATTTGTTTGGAGTTTCATTATATACTTCAATAGTAACTGCAGTTACATGCTCTGTTGAAATCCCATAAAACCAGCAGGTCTCATCGAATCCATTATTTGTGTCCTTTTTACCATCATTATCGCTTAAATGAAGACCATTGATCTTTCCCTTCCAGCGACGGATTGCTTCATATTTGTCAAAACCTAGAGTTTGAGAACTAACTTTCAAATGCCCCACGTCAAGCAAAATCCCAATATTCTCTGGGAAAAAATTTGTTATGTCAGAGACTGTGTCCCCAGTTAGCAAGAAAGGGTTATCATTACCAAAGCGAGCGTAATTATCTATATCATAAACATTATTCTCAACCGCAATATTGACACCATAATTATTCGCTACTTCCGCGATTTCAAAAAGCTGATCTACAAAGATGTCTCTTGATTCTACGAAGCTAACCTGTTCAGCTGTAACCATATTACCGCCTAATTCAAATGGTTTGGGAGAGATTCTAAAACCAGCGTGAAAAGCATAGTATTCGGAATTTAGTTCACTCGACCATTGAATAGCACGCAATACAAGCGCCTTTGACATTTGTCGCAGCTCATCATCTTTTGAAGCGAGATTAAGAACGAAATCTTGATCCAAATTTGGAAAATAATTGTGAAGGCGTAATTTTATACCAGCTGAAACCATCTTTTTTAAAAACAACAACGTTTCTGTGTTATTCATCCCACTAGATATTTCTATTTTAGTAATGCCATTCTTAACAAAATAATTCACTGATGACTCAACAGTTACATCTCTACAAAAACCATTAGAGCAGTATACGTCTAGCATTATGTGTTTCTCCTTAACTTTCTTACTGTTAATTGATGAAACCCTGATTTTACTCCTGAACTAAAATCTAGCTAGTCATGAAGAAGCAAATAATTAATTCCATATACAACAACTAACTTAGCTCTAAATTGGTCTCGCGGGAGAACCAACTAAAATTAGCCCCTTTTCATTGGGAGAATGAAGTAATGTTGAGCCTGCGCCGAGTGTTGTTATGCTAGGGATCGTTAGTTTGTCAATAACTGTACTGTTAGCACCAAGCATCACTTGATCGCCAATAACTACCCTACCACACACCACAGCACCTGGGGCTATATGACAGTGTCTTCCAATCAATGTTTCATGTTCAATAATAGAGGATGAGTTAATGATGCAGTTTTCTCCAACAGTGACATTGACTCCGATTGTTGCGTTGGGACCGATTATGCAGCCAGATCCTATATTGGCTGAAGTGGCTACCACAGCCATAGGATGGCTAATAGCTGGAAATAAAAACCCACACTTATGCCATTTATCATATATCTTCCGTCTCGAAGCATTATCCCCGACAGCTAATATTAAATTCCGGAAACCCTTACCATAGAAAGCATGCAAATCATTCTCAACTCCTATGATATGGACGTCCAAAATACTTTCTTCATGGTCATAAGTGTCCTCTACCGTTATCAACCCTTTAATAGGAAGATCCAGTGCTTCGAGTATTGCGACCACGAATCTTGCATGCCCACCGGTCCCAATAATTAAGATATCATCCATTAGGCAAGTCATAATATTTATTCAAAATCTCCATATTGCAACTCCATGCCGGACTGCAGGTCCTTAGTTGCCTTTTTCCCAATTATAACTGGAAGTGCATTGGCATAGATGCCAGATCCGGGTCTCCTTAAAGCCAAATCACTTTCATTGATAATTGCGCCTTTTGTAATATTTTTTGTAAAATATAGACTCTTTCTTGATATGGCACGCATTTCGGCTTCTTCATTCTGGATCAGTTTAACACATGAACCCAAACTAATCTCTGCAATTCGAATAGCCTTTACCAACTGAGCAAATTCCTCCGGCGTACTCGAAGCTTTATGATCTGGTCCCGGCATATTTTTATCCAGAGTAAAATGCTTTTCTACAATTTGCGCACCTAAGGTAATAGCCGCTACTGCAGGATAGGGGCCTATAGCATGATCAGAAAAACCAACGGGACGATTAAAAACCCGTTTAAGGGTCTTCAAAACATTAAGATTTAAGCTTTGATATGAGCATGGATAGTTAGCGACACAATGTAAAAGCGACACCTTAGTAATATCTTCACATGCATAGATAGCCAAAACCTCCTCTATTTCACCTAAAGTCGCCATACCTGTTGAAATAATTACACTCTTTCGTGTCGAAGCAAGAATTCTATGTAGTGGGAGATCTACAATATCTGCTGAAGCGGTTTTAAATATCTGCACTCCCAAGTTGTCTAGAAAAATTGCACTTTCGATATCGTAAGGGGTTGAGATAAAATCAATGCCTTTTTTTTCGCAATAGTCAAATACTGGTTTATGATCCTCGTACTTGAACTCCAATGAATTAATCATCTCAAAGTGACTTTCATCATTTTCTGTTGTAGACATCTGATAAGAAACTTTAGGAGTGTTTTTTCCTACCAAAGTAGATGCTTTGAATGTTTGAAATTTAACAGCATCAGCACCACTTTTTTTAGCTTCGTCAATCATCTTATACGCTAGATCGATAGACCCTGCATGATTTACACCAATCTCCGCAATAATATAGCAGCGCTCTAAGCTATTCATTTCCATTATAGTCCGCATCCATTCTAATTATTAATTATTCTAATACTAATCGTTAAGATCATTTGAAACCATTCGATTTACTAACTCTGAAAAGCTGATTTTAGACTCCCAACCTAGCTTTTTCTTTGCTTTAGATGCATCACCTAGCAAAACCTCAACCTCTGTTGGTCGATAATAAAAAGGATCTATTTTAATAAGGACCTGACCTATAAAGCGAGCCATATTTTCAAAGTGCGCACCATCCAATGGCAGTTCTGGCTCACTTAGCCCTACCACCCGTCCAACTTCATTTTTTTCAAATCCTTCCCATTCAAGGATAAGGCCAACTGCTTTAAACGCAGTTTCGATGAACACACGTACGCTATATTTTTTTCCTGTTGCTATTACAAAATCTTCGGGTTTATCTTGCTGCAGCATTAGCCACTGCATTTCAACATAATCTTCCGCATGGCCCCAATCCCTTTCTGCATCGATATTGCCCATATATAAAACTGCCTGATTACCTTTAATGATATTTGCGATACCCAATGTTATTTTTCTAGTCACAAAAGATTCTCCACGCCTTTCGGACTCATGATTGAATAAAATTCCATTACATGCATACATATTATAAGCTTCTCGATAATTAACTGTAATCCAATAAGCATACATTTTTGCTACTGCATATGGAGATCTAGGGTAAAAAGGTGTAGTCTCAGACTGTATGGGATCTTGTATAAGGCCATAAAGCTCTGATGTGGACGCTTGATAAAAACGGGTAGTTTCAGTCAGCCCTAGACTTCTAATCGCCTCAAGCATTCTTAGGGTTCCTATAGCATCTGCATTTGCTGTATATTCAGGCGTATCAAACGAAACATGGACGTGGCTTTGAGCAGCCAAATTATAAATCTCATCAGGACGAACCCTATCTAGCACTCTAAGAATACTTGTGGAGTCAGTCATGTCGCCATAATGAAGCTGGAGTTTATTGTTAGGATCATGAGGATCTTGCACTAGATGAGAAATTCTACCAATGTTAGATATAGAGCTTCGTCGGCGAAACCCATGTACTTCATATCCTTTCTCGAAAAGTAATTCTGCCAAGTATGAGCCGTCTTGGCCTGTGATGCCCGTTATCAATGCTTTTTTCATATTTAAAACCTTTATTTTCTAAGCTTTTTTTCTGCACTTAATTATTTGAAGATAATGACAATATCTATTATTAGGTGACGAAGTTCACTACACTGCTTAAATGTTATATCTTATAAACTGATCTCATAGCATCCACTCATTTATACTAAACAAACAATGACTAAATCAAGAAAGCGTTCACTAAACTCTCATGATTTTTATCATCTCTTTATTAACTTTATGAACATCATATTTTATTTCTGCCATTTTTCTTGATTTAATTCCCATCTCTTCAATAAGTGCAGGGTCATCAATAAACTTCATCATAGCCACCACCAGGTCCGGTACCGATTGTGGCATGATCAGATATCCATTTTCCCCGTCAGTAACTGTCTCTCTGCAACCTGGGGTATTTGTGGTAATAATCGCCTTTCCCATAGACATCGCCTCTAAGATACTGCGGGGAACACCCTCTCTATAAAAAGAAGGCAGTACATAAACACTACAATCTGTTATAGCTGGCCTCACATCTGACAGTTGTCCATAGTAATTTATAACACCGCTCTCAATCATCGAGTTCAACTCACATCTTCTAATAGAGTCATTATTCAAAACATCAGTCTCCCCACCTAAACGAAACTCTATTTGAGGGAAACGCTTCTTAATGATTTTCGCTGCTTCAAAATAAACACCAATACCTTTAGAATTTAGTAATCTAGCCAGCAATAAAAAGGTTATTTTGGGTGGCGCTTTTGAAAACCTATAAAAATATAAATTAACTCCAGACCCATTAACGACATATGAATTGTTAGGACAAACAATTTTATTTTTTTCAAATAGAAATTTATCATCATGATTTTGAAACATCACTGCGTTAGCAAACAATAAGCTAAATTTATATAAACTACTCACTATGAATAATAACAACTTTCTTGAACCACTCTTGCCTTCGTTAAAAATAGAGCCCAAACCAGTTATGAGTGCGAAACGATTTTTTATACCCAATATTTTCGCTGCTAAAAGTCCATAAATTACTGGCTTAATTGTATACGAAAGGACGTAATCCGGTCTGATCTTCCATAATGTACGGATAATATCAAGAAGTCCGATTAAGTCTTTAAAGGGATTTATTCCAGTACGGCTTAATCGTATCTCATGGACTTTAACACCAATTTCCTCAATCTTTTTTATAACTAAATCACTATCAACGTTGGATAGTTTTGGAATCACCACATGGACTTCCATAGAATAACGCTGAAGTTCAATAATAAGATCACGACGAAAATTGATTACTGACTCTGGATAGCCCGCAATTAGCACAAACTTCATTTCTCACCCTCAAGCCATAACTGAAACATTAATATTGGCCATAACTGATATTGCCAATTACGGATCCCTAATTGATGTTCAGTCCACTTTTTCTTCACCACGTCTACATAAAAAAACCCATCGGCACGAAGTTTATCTTCCTTCAATAAATCTTCACCCCATTCTTTTAAAGGGCCGCGCAACCAATCTGAAACTGGCACCCCAAATCCCATTTTTGGTCGGTCCAACAGCTCCCTAGGGACATACTTATACAATACGTCTCTTAGTATAGCTTTTCCAATTCCATTATTAATTTTATACTCCAAGGGTAGCCCCCAAGCGAACTCAACAACTCTATGATCCAGGAAAGGAGATCTTGTCTCTAGGCCAACGGACATAGATGCCCTGTCTACTTTACATAGGATATCATCTGGCAGATATGTCATTGTGTCAATTTCCATCATTTTATGAATAATATCATTTTCATCTGGCCGTATTGTGTTACTTATTAACGTTTTCTGTTGATTAGTTCCAATTACTAGCTCTTCAGGATATTGCCATCTACTAACTATTGATTGATACAATTCGTCAGGTGTACGAGCTTTAAGAGCAATAGATGCTTTATGTAGTTTTTCGCCAATATTAGTTTGCTGGTATTTAGTCGGTAATAATTTCTGAGCATATAATAATAGCTTATTCAATTGATCAGGAGAAACTTTCTCAATACCACTAGATAAAATCTTCCTCATTCCATGTGGCATGCTGTTTAATTTTCTCCAATATTGGTCTGTCAATATGTAGCGATTGTAGCCAGAAAAAGCCTCATCACCAGCATCACCAGAAAGTGCAACAGTTACATGATCCTTAGTCATTTTGGAGACAAGAAAAGTTGGAATTTGAGACGGATCAGCAAATGGTTCGCTGTAAATTTTGGGTATATTACAAATCACATCCAGGGCGTCTTTAGGCGTTACGTATAATTCTGTATGATCAGTTCCTAAATATTTTGCTATTTTCTTTGCATGTTTCGCTTCATTGTATAACTCTTCATCAAACCCAATGGTAAAAGTCTTTATTTGATTTGCACTTCGTGACTGGGCCAATGCTGTTATTGTAGTAGAGTCAATTCCACCCGACAAAAAGGCACCTACTGGCACATCTGATATCATTTGCCCTTCAACAGCGTCTCCAAGTAAATTGTCTAATTTTTTAAGCGCATGTTCATATTCGTGAGGATTCTTTTTGAACTTTTTATTATCTGTGGCACTAGAAAGTTGCCAATAATATTTTGGTTCAGTTAAAATCTCGGGTGATCCAAACTCAATATAACTTCCAGGTGGCAATTTATAAATTCCGGTATATATCGAAGATGGAGCTGGTATATATCCATACCTCATTAATAAAGCTATTGCATCCCTGTTAATGTTTCCTTTAAAATCTGGATGTTGCTTCAAGCTATTTAAATCAGATCCAAAAATCAGCGTGTCGTTCTGCAAACCATAATACAGCGGCTTCTCTCCCAAGCGATCTCTTGCCAATATCAAACTATTACTTTTACAATCCCACAAAGCAAAAGCAAACATTCCCACTAAATGGTTCAATGTATCCTCAACACCAAAAATTTCTAAGAAAGCAAGCAATGTTTCTGTGTCAGAATAACCTCTCCAAATATACCTAGAGTTTGTTCTTTTATCAATTATTTTGCGTAATTCTAGATGGTTATAGATTTCACCATTGTAAGACACTACATATCTTTTATTGCCCGAAATCATTGGCTGGTGCCCAGCCTTAGATAAGTCTAAAATAGATAATCGGCGATGCACAAGCCCTATTGAATGCTCATCTTGCCTATGCCAGATTCCTGAATCATCTGGCCCTCTATGCTCCATTACCTTACCCATATTGAGCAGGTCTCTTTCCAGCTCTATTATCGGTCTAGTTTTTCCTAAAAACCCAGCTAAACCACACATAATTTAAGTTCCCATTACATCAAAAATAACACGAATTACAAACTCCACATTCTAAACTTTATTGTTTAAATAAATGTTATTATAACTATCAACAATGTAAGCAATATCATAGTTCTCTGAAATTACTTTTCTTGATGCTACTGACCTTGAATTATGTGCAAAAGTAGTTTCGGATAGTGCTACGTTAATACAATTAGCTAGAAGCTCAATATTATTTGGTGGAATAATCCAACCTGTTTCTCCTATCACCAGAGCACTATCTCCAATATCTGTTGCAACGCATGGAATTCCAGTTGCCATAGCTTCTCCAATGACGTTTGGAAATCCTTCACCCCAAGAGGAGGTCAAACATAACAAGTCTATACACTGAATCACAGCAGGAATATCGGCCCTTACACCCAAAGACACAATCTGTTGAGGTGGTAGTCGGTCATAGAAAGGCTTTAGTTTCAAGTTTTTTCTATCTGTATTTTTACCAACTATAAGGAAAATTAAGTTAGTATTTTCACTTAAGACTCTCTCCATAACTTCAAATAATAACTCAATGTTTTTCATTTGATGAAACCTGCCAATATACCCAATAACAAAACTGCTTTCTGGAATTTCAAATTCTTTTCTTAATACTTTTCTTTTTCCAGCATCAGGTTTCCATATAGACAGGTTAAAACCATTCGGAATATAGATGCTGTTTTCTTTAGAGAACCCTATAGATTCATGCTGATTTTGTGATTTTTTTGAATTATAAATAATTCCATCTGTAAGAACCGAAAGCTTAGCCCCAAATCTTATGATCATTTGGGTCAAGACTTTTTCTTTTCGTATATCATAAAGCGTCTGACGAATACCCCAGTACACTTTAGGTTTAGCTCGAGTAAAACGACCCAACAAAAGTGAAAAAATATTGCCATGGTACATCCAGCCTTGTATTAGATCAGGCTCAAATTTACGTGCAAATTTAACACCCTTTAAAATACTTAAAAATAGCTTTATAGGATTTTGTAGATTTAAACAGCAGACCTCTATACCATCTGATGCAAACCTTTCTCCGAAGTGACCGCTGTCGCGTAATGAAATCACTTTGATCGTATGCCTTTCGCCCAAACCATTATTGATAATCGAGTGCATAGCTCTTTGAGCACCGCCTATATTCAAGCCTGTTGTAACAAAAAGTAATTTCATAACTTCAAATAGGCCTTAACAATACTTTTGCCCTATAGGTTGGGTCGATCTTGCGACCATACTTTATCTCAAACGCATTAGATGCAATTGTAGACTTAAGTGTTTCGATCTTAGAAACTTCAAGCCCAACTGACTCAAACATTTTAATCCAATCACTAAGTATCAACCTGTTTACATAGGAGGATCTATTAGACATCTGCATGTTCCATGAAATATTGCTATATTTATGCATATCAAACCAATTCTCCTCATTTTCAAGGTGCAAATGATCTCTAAAATCCCAAGATAAAAAAATCATCCCTTTTGCAGTGATAATCCGCCTCAGCTCCCTTAAGAATAATTCTGGAGCCAGGACATGCTCAAGAACATCATAAGCATAAATAAAATCAACCGAACCTTTTTGAACTGAATAGGAATTTTTATATAAAAAATTAATGCCTAAATTTTGCCAAAAATCATCTGTAAAATAATTGACCATATCTACCACTGATGCCTTACAAAACCTTTTGTGTTTATAAAGGGCATTAATAATTTCACTGGTTTGTCCAGGTCCAAATTCAATTACTGAGGCATTTGAAAATGAACTATCGCCCATCATCTTAAACAGCTCATCTACTCTATTCTGAACCATCTCGGTATTATCCAATATCCCAGTTTTGTGGAACTTTTTTGCTTTGGACTTAACCCATGGAATTTGAATAAGGATATTCTTAAGTATATCGATTATGCTCAGTCTGAACATTGCAACACTCCTATTGAAAAGATAAACATTTTTTATATCCCCGTTTCCATCTAATTTCAAAATAACCATTTTGTAAGCAATATGATTTTATTAAATATACCATAGTGTTTCAAAACTCATTACATCAATAACAAGTTACTACGCTGCACGGCTTGATATATCTTCATTTTATAAAAATATAATGAATCAAATAGTAAAGAAAAATAATTCTGACATAACACTTAAATTGCGTGATCACATTAAAATTATCCAGCTTTACGAATATGATTTATATGCTTTTGTTTTATCTAATTTTATTCGATGCAAGAAAAAAATAAAATAAAATATAACAAAATCAAAGGCACTTCCTGCTAAAATTGAAGTATCACCAAAACTACGCAATAAAATAGCAAACAAACACGATGCCAAAATAATATTAACCTTAAATCCTCTAATTATTGAGACAAAAAACATAAGCGCAATTATGAAACTAAAAAAGCCTAACCTTGCATGCAGAAGTATAAAAGAATTATGGTAATTGTTGAATCCATAAAAACTTTCGGATAAGCTAATGCCACTAAGAACTCTCATGACGTTCATACTGTTAATATATTCATCCCATATATAGTACCGAGCATTTTCTTGAGTCAATTGTACATAATCCATCTTCTGCAAAAGCTCCGGATCGAAAGATAAAAGCTCAAAAGTACTCAAAATACTAATGAATGTATCCCAATTAGCAATATATGATATTGTAACTAAGAGTAGGAAAGCCAACACCAGAATTTGTGACCTCTTTAAAAAAAACATACCGGTCAAACTCAAGAGGATAAATGTTGAAATGATACCAGATGACCCAATGGCAATAACCGAAACTAAAAAAACAAACAGCGCCGGCGTGAGTACCCTTAATTTAGTGAAATCTAGATCTCTGGATAAATATATCGATATATATAATATCGACAATGTATTTAAAAAATACACTGAAATATAGTTCCGACTATTGGCAAATATTTGGCTAGGGTTAAGATCATCAATTAGCACACAATATAAAAAATACCCTATAGAGCCAAAAAATATAATTCTAGAAAATTGATAATTTAGTCCGTGAGTTGATATTCTCCATGCGACACCTATGTGAGCTAAATTTAAAGGTATAAATAGAGCCCCTACGCTAACGCCATTATTTGTAAATGTAATTAAGTATGACAATATAATAATCATAAGAAAGGCAACCACTAGAGGAGGTAACTTTCCCTGTTCTAAAAACTGAATAAGAAAAATAGCCAGCCCAACGAGCATGGCTAAATAGAGAAACTCAACATTGCCAAAAATCGCTCGTGCCAAGAAAAGACAAATAGCCACATAGTTAAACAATGTAACAAAATTTATCCTGCTATAATAAAAGCGTGTTTTTAGCACCATGCGAATAATAAAGTGTGAAATTGCATTTACTAGTCCATCTCATATTGCTTTAGGATCTGATTCAATTGTGACGCACATTTAAATTGAGAAATGTTCCCTTGTCTAACTTTAAAAAGCATACTGAGCTCTTCGATCCTACACAATATTTTAGCGACTTTTTGAGTATTGGATACAATTGAATTACTATACGGTTTTTCACCAGTCAGGCTAGGATATTTAGATACAATATCTTTATATTTATTGGCGCTATAAAAATAATCTTCGGACATATCAAAACCACACAAGATGACCTCTTTGTACCCACAAATATATCCCAAATTTAATACATAAAGCAGAGAAGCTACATCATTATAAAAATAATCATCTTTTATTTTTCTTATATTTGCATACACTCCTGTCTCTTCGTAACCGGTATTATTGTCACTATGATAGGCATCCTTCATTATATGAAATCGGTCCAAATTTGCTTTCCGTAAAAGATACAGATTCTTTATAAATTCTATAATTTTTAAAGGTGAATTATACCCTTTATAAAGAATTGGAATTTTAGTAAATTTTAGGTTGTTGCATTTTACATAATCAAAATAACCTCGAGCTGTATCATGAGTTTCAATTAGGTAATTTGTTGGAACGAACTCATGAAATATAAAATAATTTAATCCGATAGAGTCATGATTCGAAATTTCTTGGAATTCATTTTTAGTTATATTATTTATGCTACTACCAGGTGCTAATATGAATAATTTATCCGAAGATTTTAAATACTTGATAAAATATTTAACCCCACAAAATGTAGTTTTAGGTATAAGTACTTTGGAAATAGATAGATATATAATTCCCAGAATTTTTCTCAACCCCGATTTTATACTTACAAAATATTCTGTATTGAACATTAAATATGATACTTCTTGTTAAGGATTTCACCGCAATATTTTAAATCCGCATGTCCATCAATATCTCTACTCATATTTTCTGGCATTACATAGTTTGTAGTTTTATCTGTCATAAAGCATCCAGTATCTTTAAACAATTTGATATTAATTATATATATAGCTCCGTTTGCCATGTAAGTTTCTGGTAAGTTTTGGAGTCTCATAAATAAAAATTTGGGATTAGATATACTATTCATAAAGCCATTATCGTTTATCAGGAGCGTTTTTAAATTCAACATTTGAGCTAGGGCATTGATTTGAGATGACGCATTTTTTGCAAAATTTAACTGTATTTGGAAGGCTGTAGTATGCTTCTAATTCTTCATTTTTTTAACACATCCTTATAAAATTTTTAATTATTTTTAGCCCGACCTTGCCACTTTTTTCAGGGTGAAATTGACAGCCGTAAATGTTATTTTTTTTTATAGAGGAACAGAATTTATAACCTGAATACTCTGTCGTTGATAAAATATGACTTCTATCATCAGGATTTGCTACAAAACTATGCACGAAATACATATCACTGCCCTCTATTACTCCGTCAAGGATAGTCCCTTCCCATTTGCTTTCAAGAATATTTAATTCATTCCAACTAACGTGAGGTAATTTTTCATTACTTTTTTCTTTTACAGGTAGCTTTTGAACACTCCCGGCTATGAGCCCAAGTCCCGGGCTAAAACCAAACTCTTCACTGTTTTCAAAAAGCATTTGCATACCAAGGCAAATACCAATGAATGGCTTTCCAGTTCCTATGAAATCTTTAATATCTTTAACTAGTTTATATTTTCTTAACCGTTTAATTCCATGAGAAAACGCTCCAACACCTGGTAAAACCAGTCCATCTGAGGCTAAAATTTCCTCTCGATCTCTCGTTAAAAATACATCTGCACCTTGGTTCTCAAAAGCACTCAATATACTACGTACATTGCCAATATCATAATCAATTACTGCTATTTTCATATACGAACTCTTACTTTATTTTTTTGAAGTGAGCTTTTGATATTCTGAATAGTGTCTATTTTGTAATGTAGTACAGATGCAACAGCAATAGCATCAATATTTACTTGATTTATCAAGCTTATTGCATCCTTAGCCTCACCCATACCGCCACTCGCTATAATAGGTATCGAGGCTTGATTTGATACTGCTTGATATAGATCAACATCAAAACCTTTTTTGGTACCTTCTTTATCGATGGAGGTGAGCATTATCTCACCAGCGCCTAATTCTTCAACATACTTAGTCCATTCAACAACATCTATTCCACTTGGTTCTCGCCCATTATCGGTATATACTTCCCACTTGCCATTACTAATCGATTTGGCTTCGATAGAGGCTACAATACATTGTGAGCCAAAAATCTTTGAGGACTGACGAATAAAGTCGGGTTCTTGAACAGCTTTGGTATTTATCGCGACTTTATCTGCACCGCTTTTTAAGGCATCACTTATGTCATTAATTGTACGGATGCCACCGCCAACAGTGATCGGTATAAAGACATCTGTGCAAGCCTCTTTTATTAAATCACTTAGGCTATTTCTATCATAATATGCAGCCACAGCATCCATGAACACTATTTCATCAATGCCTTCGTCATAATAATTACGTGCCATGTCATTTGGATTTCCAACTTTCCTCAACCCCTCTAAATGTATTCCCTTAATTGCAAATTCATTTTTGACATCTATTCGTGCAATAACCCGAATTTTATTCATAAGTGATGTCCTTTAGGAGTTTTCTGAAGTGGCTCACACACTTGGCCATATATCGTCATAACGGTAGTCCTCTCTTTGTGGTTTATAGTCGAATATCCGATTGCTCGGCAGGTAAAATATATTTGAGGTCATACAGTACGTGATCATTTTTACCAAAAGCCCTTATCCTCTCTTCACCTAATTTGACAAATTCAGCGTGTGCAACAGCCAAAATAATTGCATCATAAACCCCTGGTTCTGGCGCCTTTATTACTTCAATACCGTACTCTCTAACAGCGTCTTGCGGCTCAACCCAAGGGTCAAAACACTCTACATCAACACCGTATTGTTTCAGTTCTTGGACGATATCCACAACTCTTGTATTGCGTATATCTGGACAATTCTCTTTAAACGTTAAGCCCATCACAAGGACGCGTGACCCTTGAACATGAATGAGTTTCTTCAGCATAGCCTTAACAAGTTGGCCCGATATATAAGTCCCCATCCCATCATTTAAACGGCGGCCGGCTAATATAATCTCCGGATGATACCCAACCGACTGAGCTTTAAATGTCAAATAATACGAGTCGACGCCTATACAATGCCCCCCAACCAAGCCAGGCCGAAACGGCATGAAATTCCATTTAGTTCCGGCCGCCAAGAGAACCTCTTCCGTATCAATACCCAGCTTGTTAAAGATAAGAGCCAGCTCGTTTATCAAGCCAATATTGACATCGCGCTGAGTGTTTTCAATCACTTTAGCGGCCTCTGCCACTCTAATAGACGAAGCCTTATAAGTTCCAGCCGTAATAATCGATCGATAAAGCAGATCAACCGTTTCAGCAATATCCGACGTTGAACCGGAAGTAACTTTCAAAATACTGGTAACCTTGTTCTGCTTGTCGCCAGGGTTAATTCGCTCAGGGCTATAACCACAGAAAAAATCTTTATTGAAAGTTAGCCCTGACACTTTCTCCAATACTGGCACACAGTCATCCTCTGTAGCACCCGGGTATACTGTAGACTCATAAATAACAATATCGCCGTGCTTGAGAACACTACCTATGGTCTCAGTAGCTTTAAGCAAGGGCGTAAGATCAGGCTGTTTATCAGAATGAATAGGAGTTGGCACTGTTACAATAAAAACATTACAAGCGCTTAGGTCTTCAATAGTTTCGCTAAACCGCAGATTAATTGCTGACTGGATTTCAGAATGATCGATTTCCAAAGTACGATCAATGCCGCTCGTTAGTTCCTTGATCCTCGTCGTATTAACATCATACCCTACTGTAGAGTACTTTTTGCCAAATTCAACGGACAACGGAAGGCCAACATACCCAAGACCAATCACACCAATCTTTAAACTTTTCATATCCCTCATATTAAAACCCATAATTATAATCTACTGCTTCTGAAGCCATGCTTGGAACATTAGAATATTCCAAAGATGGAACTCCCAACTTCCACGAATGACGATACTTTTCTGAATAAGGAAAAAGACTGTTTATTCGTATTAACCGCATGCTCATAAAAAACCTAATTTTTTATGTTAATTCTCTTTTAAATACTCTGTCATAGTGGCAAAGAGTTCTATCCCGCTAAGTTTAACGACAGGGATGTCTGAGCTGCCACTCGCCGTCTTCAAACTTCCATAAGTGAGGTGAGCGGGCTTCATTGATCACTGCCCAATATTCTTCTTCGCTAATGCCAATGTAATCAAGGAAAAACTGGAAATGGTTGCTCGGCCTTTCTTCATCAAACTTTTTGACCAACCGCACCCCTTCTTCACGGGTGATAATACCGTCGCGAATGTCACGACAGGCATCATTCATTGCCCTGCCCTGACCAAATTTGATCAGGCTGGTAAAGTAATGCTGGCCATCAATTTTATCGTCCAGGCTGGAGAACTTGGTATAGGTGCCTTCACTTCTGCCCGTCGGATTGGACTTAAAGTCTGAACAATCCTTAACGTAATAATAACTGCGCTGTGGCGACCAGTTGGTGTAATAACTCATAAAGTGGACTTCAAGGCCGGATTTATCGACTTCTTCTCTGAGCAACGGCAGATAGGACTGCAAATCATCCATGCCGACACCGTGTTTTTCCAGGTCACGCAATTCGACGCCGCCAATATACATCGGCTCATCATAGGAGTTGCGGGTGTAGTGCACAGGATCCATCAACGGAGTTTTGGTTTTTTCCAGATCATTGTGTGCCTCTGCCTGATTTTCACCATACATGACAAACTTAATGCCAAATTTTTTCGCCATTTGGATACCGCAAATTTTCTGGCCGATGATAAACGGTTGGAACGGGTTCACCAGATTCATAAAGGCCAGTTTGGTTAACTTGGCATGAACCACTGGGTTGGGGGTAAATAATACATGATCATGGCCACACTTCTGCCAAGCTTCGAGGTTATACCGGCCAATATCGGTGTATGAATGGGGTGCCCAAGTAACAATCAATGGGTTCAGGCCGTATTTTTCTTTAAGCATATGAGAAACAAAAATACTGTCTTTACCGCCGCTGCCTGGCACAATAACATCGTAACTGCCATCATTTTTTCTGTATTTATTACAGACTGCTTCCAGCTCTTTGCTTCTGGCATCCCAGTCAATGTGCTGTTTGGTTTCATAATAACGACAGGCATCACATATACCATCTTCACCAAACGCCGATATCGGCGTATCCCCGGAGGTTCTTTTAGTTAACTCAGGGTGGGTGGCCGGTCGTTGATTGGACATCACACATTTTTTACAATATCTTACGTCTGCCGGTAAGTTATGTTTGGTCTCTAACGCTTGTGTTGTATTTTCCACTTAATATCACTCTCATTCATCAATACTAATTTCATCAAAAAATTCTGTTGCCTCAACTGACAAAACTTTTATTATACCAAGATAAAGGCAAAAGTTAGCCATATTTATAAGCTTGGAATCAGTTCCGTAAACTATAACGGGCACTCTATTATTTTTAACTATCAATTACAAATTCAAGTTCTCACCCGGGTTTGCTTATTGTCCGTTACACTGCTCTGAATCAAGCTTTCTCGAACCGGTTTGTCCGGACAATACCAGCCCTGACGACTCAAACGCGACATTATAAAACAACTTGTGCAGCATGGCGCAAATCCGCCATAATCAGTTCCTCGACAATCTTCACTGACGAGCTGCCTTCATCATAAGGATTTTGTGGCCGGGCACAGCGCGCAATAAAGTCCTCAAATAAAAGCACCCGGTTTAGGTTTACCAGAGCACTGTTCAACATGCCGTTCAATCTGATTGACGTATTGACTAACACTGGAGACAAATGTCCTGTCAATGTATTACCGACATATTCTTTTTCGTTACCACCAAAGGTCGGGGCATATAACGGAATGAACTCGGAGGTTTGATAGATATCGCGAATCAAGGTGACTAAATCAGCGTTCACCAGGATTCCTCTGTACTAAATAAGGGGAGTTAATAACATGACTAAATCAAACCTAGGGTGATCCACTGCCAGATATAAAAACTGTTTTCATTGTTGCCGCTGAAATACAGTTCCAGTTCTTTGTCCACTTCTTTTTTGATCAGAAAGTCATGTTTCGCACAAGCCGTTTCGGCCATGCTCGCCACCCAGTCTTTCAACTCATGGCTTAACCATTCTCTTTGCGGGGTCTGAATCGGCCGTTTCGGCGCTTCAGTGACTGAACTGGTGAGTTTTTCTTTTAAAATTTCCCGGATAATGAATTTTTTCTTCTGCGCCTGAATTTTATATTCCAGCGGTAGCGCAAACAGATATTCAAACAGATTGTGATCTAAAAACGGCTCTCTTAACTCGGTCGAGTAGGCCATTGACATCCGATCGTTAAAGCGCAAATCTCTGGGTAACTTGGTATAAAAGGTATCCCGGTACTGTAAGTCTTTGACTTTGTCGTTAAAAGGTTTGCCAAATTTTGGTTTAGAACCCATTTGCAAAAACTCAGGGACGAGACAATGTTTTCTCACCGGTGAAGAGGTGGTGCCCTGAATCAGTGACGAGGAATCATTGGTATAATAATCATAACCAGCCACCTGCTCGTCCATGCCACCGCCATCTAACAACACAGTATAGTTGGCGGCTTTGGCGTGTTGAAACACTTTACCATAGGCCAGCGCCGCAATACCGGCGTAAGGTTCATCCTGATGGTGCTGCATGAATTTGGCGTATTGAGGAATACCGTCGGCTGTCACCAGGCATTTTTCCCAGTTAAACCCAGAATTGCCGATGATTTGCTTCACCCATTCCACTTCATCATAGTTTTCGTCATCAGAATAAAAGGTAAAGGCTTTGGTCGAATCAGCGTTGAGCTGGCCTCTGATTAGCGTAAATAACAAAGAAGAATCAATGCCGCCAGATAAGTTGAAACCGACATTAACATCAGAGCGTAATCTGATTTTTATGCTGTTGATCAGCAGCGCCCTAGCGTGTTCTTTGGCTTCGTCAAAAGACCCCGGCAATACGATGTTGCTGACGTTATCGACAAAGTTATACCATTTTTTGATCTCAAGTTTGCCCGCCTGAACTTTCAGATAATGGCCACCCGGCAGCTGATGCACGTCCTGCCAAAAGGTGCGGTCAATGGTCGAATACACCGCATATCCCATATAAGACGCCCACGTGGCACTGTCCATTTTCTTGTCTACTAACCCAGATGCCCACAGCGCTTTAATTTCACTGGCAAAAATAAATTTGTCGTGATCAATATAATAATGAAAAGGCTTTACACCAAAGCGGTCTCTGGCGGCAAACAAGGTTTCACTGCGGTGGTCCCACACGGCAAAAGCAAACATGCCCGTGAGTTTGTCGAGGCATTTTTCGCCCCAGACAATATAGGCCGCCAGCAGGACTTCGGTATCACTGTGGGTGGAGAAATTGTAATGTGTCTCCAGTTGCTTTTTCAGTTCAAGATAATTGTAAATTTCTCCATTAAAAACGATGGAGTACTGTTTATCCGGCGAATGAAATGGCTGGTTCGAATGTGCATGCAAATCGATAATCGATAATCGATTATGGCCAAAATACACGCCTTTGTCGATATCCGCGTAGATTGTCTGAAAATCTGGCCCCCGATGGGTCTGGGCATCGATCATCTGTTGGATATTTAAATCAAATGAAGATGATTTACCGATTATCCCGGAGATACCGCACATATACCTGAGCTCCTATGTTCTTGTTTAAGCTGTGTTTTTATTTAAGCAGCGTGCTTGTACCACAGTGTGGCCGACATAATAGCACATCTCCTCATTCACCACCGTTCGGTGGTCCCGTATCTATCGCGATTAAATCTTACTCAATTTTAGCCCGCAAATATCACTTGGAAAAAATATACCTTTGTTCACTCGCCTCTTTTCTTTAATATATCGCACAGTTCTTTATTCGTAGTCTTCACTATGTAAGTGAAATCAGAAATTTCCAATAACAATTGATAACCCTGATTTTAATGAATTTATAGTGCCGTAGTTTATGCTTTTTTGTATAACCTTAATTTAGCTAATTTTCGTTCCGCATAAACCCAGTCTTCGGGTAGGTCGATATTGACGTAGCGATTGATGTCGGACTCAAAATAGCTTAACTGTTTGCCCAGCAAAGTATTTTGTTGCATCACCAGTTCGGTTTTAGCGATATAAATGGCACCATCCCGATAGTACGCCTCAGGCAGATCCTGTCGTCGCGATATGATCTGCGGTTCACCAGTGGCGATGTTCAGATAGTCAGCATTGGCCCCAGGTTCAAAAACCCAGTGCGGATTAAAATGATGCGGCACCGGTAGCACCGAAATTAACGAGTCAGCCCCTAAGTCGATAAACTTTTCGATTGCCCCGTCCAGCATCCCCTGCTCTCTGAACGGATAGGTCGGCTGCAACAGACAGATGGCATCATAGTGCTCGCCTTTATCAGCATAAAAACTGATTGCATGTTTAATCACACCAAGCGACGTCGAGGTATCTTCACTTAACTGAGCCGGCCGCTTAAAAGGCACTTCAACTGGAGTTCGTGCGACATAATCAATGATTTCATCATCATCGCTGGACAAGCAGCAACTGCTCAGTAATGTCGATTCCAGTGCTGAATCAATACTATATTGAATCAGCGGGCGATCTCCCAACATTTTGATGTTTTTCCTTGGCACGCCCTTCGACCCGCTTCTTGCCGGAATGATGCCTAAAATACGCATGATGGCTCCTGATAACTTGAGCAACTAAACACTTTAATAACTGATGACCTTGGTAATACCCAGCATTGCCTTGCTCAAGATATCAGCAATTTTTTGTCCGGAACACCCATCACCATAAATCATTTCTTTGTCGTAATGACCATGACTGATCTGATATTTTACTGCATCATATATTTCATCATCGTGATAGGCTACATCCCGTACATTCTCACCTCTTTGACGACGATTCTGTCGGGTGCCAATATTAACAACCGGGATGCCCAGGTAAGAACATTCACGAATACCCACGCTTGAATTACCGATTAAACACAAGGCGCTTTTCAGTAACTTGAGGAAATCATCACTTTCTATATTTTTGAAAAACTTAATTTTGTTATCCGGATGCTCTTCCCGGTAACTACGCAGACCGCTGGAGGTGCCGTCAGAACCGGCATCAACATTCGGCCAGAACCAGAAGGTCTGGATCCCCAACCGATCAATGGCCTCGATTGTATACTGTATTTGCTCACGTGACGCCTCAAATTCGGTGGTCACCGGATGCTGCATCACTACAATATAATCGTCATTTATATTGATGTCGGTGCCGACACCACCATACTTTTCGTTCAGATCGTAATCCAGGGTGGGATTCTGATACACCTGATCGGCAATATCAATCGAAGGACAACCGGTGACAAAAACCGCTTCTTGGTGTTCGCCCATTTTTAATAACCGGGTTTTGGCATCATCGGACGCCACCAGATGGAGATCTGCCAGTTTGGTGATTGCATGACGCACTTTTTCATCAATGCTGCCGGTGACTTCACCACCCTGAATATGTACCAACGGGATATTCATGTAGGAGGCCGCCACCGCCGTGGCCATGGTTTCAAAGCGGTCGGCAATGGTCACCACCATATCGGGTTTTAGGTTATCAAACGCGGTGGCCAGTTCTATAATGCCGAGACCGGTGGTCTTGGCCATTGAAGTTGGACTGGCCCCTTCAATCACCATGAATACTTTTTCGTCGATGTGAAAACCATCATTTTCGATGTATTCCACCGCAGAACCATAGCGGCTTAGTAAAGCGGATGCTGCCACGATCAGCTGCAACTCCAGATCAGGATGTTCGATAATCGCCTTTAATGCTGTTTTAATCCGGCTATAGCTGGGTCGTGCGGTAATGACCACACAAACTTTTCTTTTTTGTGTCACAGTTTGTTTGCTCCGCTGTTTCTTTAGATCTCTTCTATATCGGCTAAGGCTAAAACGCTGTTGGCCGCTTTGTCACAGGTCAGTTTTTTGCCGATGACTTGGTAATAATCGCTGGCATCAATGCCTCTGCCATCAGATTTTTTAGCCTCTAAATCTGCCCGGGTGATAATATGATCTTTTGGCAAGTCGGCGCGCACGCCAAGGGACTTACCAAACATTTTTTTCAAATCTTTATACTGATCGATATCATCTTTGTTCACTGGCGACTGATGCATTTTGCCAATAAAATCAAAACCCTGTCTTAAGGTCTGAATTTCACTGATGGTTAAGGATGAACTGGAGTCCGGACCGAACAAACCTTTATCAAACACGCCGTGCACTTCGACCATTTCAGCGCCCTGGCTGACGGCAGCCAAAGCCGGAAAAATTGAACCTGAGTGATCTGACAAGCCAATTGGGCAGTTGTAGCGTTCTTTGAGCTGAGCCAGTACATTGATCCCCACCCGTTCCGGCGGGGTCGGGTACGAAGTAGTACATTGAAAGACTGAAGTCTCAACCCCTTTGCCCCGAAAAATACTCACTGCATTATCCATTTCTAAAAAATTGCTCATGCCCGATGACAATAAAACTGGTTTACCAATTTCAGCCAGCATATCCAGCATCAGCAGGTTGGTGACCTCACCAGAAGCAATTTTATGCCGTTTGACATTTAGCTGTTCTAGCCAGTCCAGCGCTTTCATTGAAAACGGTGTACATAAGAATTCGACCCCGACCTCGTCACAATGAGATTTGATCCCCTGCCATTGCTCAAAGGTGAAAGACATGCGTTGCCAGTAGTCATAACGGGTTTTATCTTCATAGGAAAAATTGACCCTAAAGGGTTCAAATTCGCTGCTTTCTGCCTCTGCAAGATGCATCTGAAATTTGATAACATCGGCACCGGCTTTGGAAAATGCATCAATATACGAATGCAATATGCCCAGACTACCGTCATGGGCCTGGCCAATTTCTATTATTAATTCAGCTGAACTACTCATTTTCTTAAACTCTACTCAAAAAAGTACACGGATTACAAAGGATATTAACCATCTTTCTAACAGAGATAATGTCATTCATACCAGTACTAACAATCATGGGCTTGCCAAAGGAGGCAATATGCTCAACCAATGGATAGTTGTTACATTCTCCTGGCCCGATTTTGTATGCGCAAACGCCCATTCGTTCAAGCCTATCAGCTGCAACTCTTGAAAATGGTGTTGAAAGGAAAATCATGCCTTTAGTTTCAACATATTTTTTTTACTTAATTTCATCCTGTTCATCCAAAGCACAGCGATCCACAATATCGTAAATCGAAATATCTACATTCCCAGGTACAACCTTTCTAGCTTCAGCACTCATTTCGTCTTCAATAACATGTGTTTGGTGCTTTATGCTCTCTGCTCCTAACACTTTGGCAGTATAGACCATTTTGAACGCTTCTTTGATAGAACCATTGTGATTAATACTGATTTCAGCAATCACCAACCTAGAGCGATTAGGCCCAATCAGCCTGTCGTTTAACTTTAACTCCTTAACGCTGCTAATTTAATCTACCCTATATATGAGAATTGAAAGCCTCTAACTTTTTTACAGCTTCGGCATGGCGTTGACCATTTTGTAAGTGAGAAATTCTAGAGCTTTTCGCTAGCCCACCAATAAATGCATTTACAGAGTTATCAAAAACAACCTTCGCAAAGAGACGGACTTGATTAAAATCAACAGCATACCCTTGTGAAATCATAGAAAAGGCTCGTGTTAGATCATCAACACTGGCTATATAGAACACGCCATCGCAATTCTTAAACCAGGCATGTCCGAATATAAGTGCAGGCTTTTCTCTAACCACTGCCTCCCAACCAACTGTACCAGTAACGGTTGCAACCGCCATTGAGTTATCAATCAAACTGAATGTGTCACTAGTGAGCGAAACAAATCTTACATTTGGGCATTTCAAAATAGATCTATAAAAGCCTCGACTCCGCTTTTCGCCATACCTAGCGTAGGAACTCACAAACTGACTGGGATGCTCTTTAACATATACCAGCCATCCTTTTGGTACCAGCTGCGATATTAGCTTTATCATATATTCTTGATCATCAAATTCTCCACCTAATGGAGACGTCGTCTTTTCAGGCTGATAATGCAGTGCGCAAAAAACATACTTGCAATCTAAGTCAAGATTTTCTGTCGAGATTGATTTGTAAAAATTTTTGTTTAGCTTCTTTTTAATAAGAGCTTTTGACATGTAATACAAGTATTCGGAATACTTAAATTTAGAATTAGTAAGTGATCTATTTTTTTGTTTCTGATCGCTGTTAAACCTACCTTTCCCTTTCGTAAAAACAAACCGATAACGAACTAACATGTCACTAAAAGTAAATTTACTTTGCACTGTTTGAAACAATTTTTTAACTCTAATAAAAAAATTATTTTTTGAACTCGCTAAAAGCTTGACTTCATCAATTTGATCCCACAGGTGCAAAGGAATAACATCTTCATAGTTCCCTCGAATGGCAGACAAGTAGTCGTGTAATATTTTAGGTAATTCTAAACCTTTTACATTTCTGGCTCTAAGCTCTTTCTGATAATGTTCGTTAATAGCTTGCGAGCCTTCTTCAAAGCTATTTACAGCAAACATTCTTTCTTCAAGCATTGTTCTAATAAACATTATAGTCCTAATATTTAGGACCTTACAGACACCGTACAAAACGTAGTCGTAAAACTGATGCGGCTCTTCTTGAAAGACTACAATATCCGGCTTTAGTTTAGACAAAACTGTGATCCAGTACGTAACTATCTTTTTATAGAAACGTACTCTTTCTACATGTAAGAAATTGTGAACATGAGAATCGTTCCTATCAAGCATTCTCAGTGCGCTTCTTTCGTAAGACTCCATTTTTTTCAAAATTTCAGGGCACAAGGGCAATAATTCTAGATCAGCGTATTCTTTTGGAGGTATTCCCTTGATAGCATCATATTGATCATGACATACAACATCTGGAAATTTATCTTTAACCCGCTCATTTGTAACATGATTTGTCAGGCAGTAAACAGGCATCCAGCCAGAGTCTTCCATTGCTGAGGCCAACTCTAAGTGGTAATTCTGACACGATTGATAAATTATTTTTTTCAAAATTTTAGCCTCAAATTTGTTCAACGAGTATCTTAGCGAAAGATCTTATCGCGTCTATTTCTTCAATATTTAAATTGTTTGCGGAAATAAGAGCTTCATGATCTTTCGTATTCACTTGAAACCATGGTAAGTAGATAAAGTCTTCTGACTTTACCCTATAAACATCACTCCAATTTTCTGTATTATATATATTATTACCGCTCTTATAATTAGATGTATATGTGTCTATGTCTACTGTATTGGGCAGCCCTAACCACCAATTTTCTGCAACTGTAACAACGGTTCTACCCAATCTACTTTGCTCAACGCCTGTAGTTGTGGTGTTAGCCAAAAATATATCATTTTGATTTCCTATATCTGTCACAGAAATACCCATGGGCAGTAATTTATTGCCAAGCTCGTTACTACAAATATCTTTACTGCAAAAGAGCCTTCCAGGGGCAATCATATTTGGATGCTCTTTTAAATAAACTGGGAGACCTGTAATGTTTGAGAGTTTTTCTCCTGCCTTGGTCAAAGTATCATAGACATCTACATGATTTGATAAGGGGAATTGCGTCGCCTCAGGTCTTGTTTGCAATAACGCAATTATTTTTTTTCCTTCACCTTTTTTTAAGTGCATATAATTTTTATAAGCAGCATTCTGATATCTAAAGATAAGTCCATAATGAAAAAATGATCGATATATTTTTGCTGCAAAACTATACGCGTAAGAGTTGCTTCTGTTGGCTCGTGGTAGAGATTCGACATCTCGCCAAGAACCAAAGTAATTATTTAATCTTGTTTTAATATAAAAAACAAGGTTTTTAATAACAGCATATAGGGGCAGTAAAACTACAAGCGACAAATAATTATTTTTTACATTGATATGATAAGTAGAGTGAGAAACATTTACCTCAAAATCTTTTAAATAATTATCAACGCTATTTGTGACAAACTGGTTTGATTCATTCGACTGCTTTATCACGACAGGTTTGTGAAAATTTGGATATTTGGTTAAAATCCCAATATGCTTAAGACCAATGTTAATAGGGCATAAAACAGTTATATTATAAACTGTGGCGCATTCTGATAAAGCAATCTCCCAAGGGTCATGCGGAATATCCATGAAAAAAATTGTATTAAATTTATATCGTTCAATTAGCTTAAGTGCTTGTCGTGTATATAAATGAGCATTATCGATTAAAAAGCCAAAACCAGAATTATCATTCCATTCACGCGAAACCATAGAGTCCAAAACTCTGTCTATTATCTTTGAATAATCAACTTCTTCTAGTTTTTCTTTGCAATATATTCCGTTTACATCACAAATATCCTCTGGTCTTGCACTAAATGGTTGGGATAACTCGTGAATTGAAATTAAACCAAAAGACTCAATAATATCTTCATATTTTAGTACTAAAGGGTCAGGTAAATATGAGTTAATTGCATAGCTGCCTCCTACCAGAACATTTTTGGCAGCCAAGAATTCCGCTAGATATATACCAGGTGGATGCGTTACACCGGAAATAAAAATTCTTGATTTCATATGCTAATAAGACCGTTCATTGATAAGCTATAAATCTTGCTACATTTTTGAACAACCTCAGCACTATGAGTAACGATGATAACTGTAACATCGTCAGGTAAATTTCCAACTTCCCGCATAATTTCTTTTTCATTTTCCTTATCTAGAGCACTGGTTGATTCATCCATTATGATCACACTTCTTTCAAAATAAAATGCTCTTGCAAGCGCCACTCGTTGTTTCTGGCCACCAGACAACTTGGCTCCACTGTCACCAAGTAAGGTTTCAATTCCCTGAGGTAAGCTATTTACAAGGGTTTCTAGATTTGCCTTTTTAATAGCAGTCTGGACTAACTCATCATTTACTTTTTTTTGCCCAAAAGCGATATTAGCTTTTAAAGTTTCGTCTAAAATAAATATATCTTGAGGTATGTAAGCAATATTTTTCTGCCATAGATCGATCCCCTCCTCCAAGCTTTTTCCATTAAATGTTATTTCTCCAGTCTTGGGTTTGATCAATCCAAGCAGAAGGTTTAAAATTGTTGTTTTTCCTGAACCTGAAGGGCCAATTATTCCTATAGAATCACCAGCCTTGATTTTCAAATTAATATTTTCTACGGCACATCCATTCATCCCAGGATATAAATATGCAACATCTATCAGATCAATTGTTTTAAAATCCTTATCAAATCCAGAATTGACACTTTTAGCAACTTCTCTTTTTACTTGAGATGCTTTCATATCATCAACTAATCGATCAATACTATTCTTACTGAGATTAAGCTTTGTTATACCTATAGAAACTGAATATGCTATAGGTGTTAATCGAATAGCAGCCACGCTAAAAATCGCTAAGATAGGGAGTAAATCGTCTAGACCACCATCATGGTATTGAATTATCAAAATCCAAATCATTATAAAGATAACTATAGATAATTCTATAAAATACCTAGGTAGCGTTGAAAAAAACATTGATTTTGTGCTACTTGAACTATAATTTTGGGAACTTTCATTCATTGAATTCAAAAAATAATCCTGAACTCCATATATTCCTATTTCTTTTGACCCTTTCACTCCCTCATGAACATACCTAATGGTTTCTGTGGAGCTTTCATTCATTATATAGCCTAGCCGCTTAATATATTCTTTGAAGACTAGATTATATATAACAACAATTACGCTCAACAATAATATGAGGGCGATTAAAACCACTAAATTTGTATATGCTAATAGTACTAAAATAAATAAACCGACTGAAATATCACTCATCATTTTTAACAAATTCAAAATTACATTAGATGAATATTTACCCACCAAAGTTTGTAGATTGTATATATATTCTGCACTGTTCCTAGAAACATATTGCTCATAAGAAAGGGATTGATAAGAACGCATCAATAAATACTTTACATTTGCTTGGTGATCATTTCCAAATTTAGTAATAAAATAGTGGATAAACGATGTTAAAACAAACCTAACAAAAAATATTAATATAATTATAAAGGCCATCACACTTACTGCCGTATAGCCTTCAAAAACGAAGATTATCCAAAAAAAATATTTTTCGACCATAATCGCTATGATATCCGGGTTAGAAAGAGAAGCAATAAATGGAGCAATCATCCCTATTCCTATAACCTCTACTACCGATGCTAATAAGAACATTACAATCAACTTTGGTAACTGCTTTCTATCCGTACCTAATAAAAAATTAATTTTTGTATAAAGATCCATTTTAAACCTTTTTAAACGATAAGCTTAATTAAAAGAGTATATTTTAGTTTATTTTAAAAAACTGATTATCAGAAAGGTTAACATCTATTATATTCCTTATACCACCTTGCAAATTGTTCCACACCCTGCTTGACACTCATACTTGGCTTATAACCAAACTGATCTACTAGATCATCTACGTCGGCATAAGTATTAGGAACGTCACCAGGCTGGATTGGCCTAAATTCTTTTTGAGCCTTCTTGCCCAGTGAGCATTCCAATGCACCAATATAACTCATCAGTTCTACTGGATTATTATTGCCAATATTATAAACTCTGTACGGTGCACTAGATGTTGCGGGGTCTGGGTTATTACAATCCCAATCAGCATTTGGTAATGCAGGTCTATCTAGTATCTTAACAATACCTTCGACAATGTCATCAATGTATGTGAAATCTCTTCGATGTTTGCCGTAGTTGAACACAGTAATGGGCTCATCATTCATGATAGCCCTGGTGAACTTTTGTAGTGCCATATCAGGTCTGTCGTAGGGACCGTACACAGTAAAAAATCTTAGCCCTGTGGTTGGCAAGCCATATAGATGAGAGTATGTATGAGCCATCAACTCATTAGCCTTCTTAGTGGCAGCATAGAGACTTATTGGGTGATTAACACCATCATGCGTTGAGAATGGCTGTTTAGTATTAAGACCATAAGTAGAACTTGATGAAGCGTATACGAGATGCTGCACATTGTTATGTCTACACCCTTCTAATATGTGAGCAAAGCCTACTATGTTAGAATCTACATAAGCCAGTGGATTATCAATTGAATATCTAACCCCAGCCTGCGCTGCAAGGTTAATTACCCCTTCAAATTGATTATCTTTAAATAGTTTAGACATGGCTTCACGATCTTCAATATTCATCCTGATATGAGTGTAATTTGAATGATCAGCGTGTCTTGCTAAGCGCGCTTCTTTTAAGGCTGGATCATAATAATTATTATGATTATCAATCCCAACTATTTCATCACCTCGACCTAGTAGCTTGATCGAAAGCGCTGAACCGATGAAACCCGCAGAACCTGTTACTAATATTTTCATATAATTAATTCTTTTTTCATTTGATCTTTAGTTTATGCGATCTAATCAGAGTTAAATAGATCTCTTGTATAAACCTTTGCTTTTACATCGTTTAATTCACTAACCATTCTATTAGCTAAAATGACGTCACTAATATCTTTAAAGTAACTTAGACTTTCAAGAACTTTAGAGTGGAAGAACTTAATCTCACCCTGCGCCGTTAACGCAGGCTCAAAAATAACCACATCAATACCTTTTGCTTTAATACGCTTAATGACACCTTGAATACTTGATGCCCTAAAGTTATCACTTCCACTCTTCATAATTAGCCTATGAACACCAACAACTTTAGGATTCTTACTAATAATTGAATCAGCAATAAAGTCTTTTCGCAATGAGTTAGCCTCAATAATTGCACTTATTAACGCATTGGGTACATCTTTATAATTAGCTTTAAGCTGCTTTGTATCCTTAGGTAAACAATAACCACCATAGCCAAAAGACGGATTATTATAGTGTGACCCAATTCTTGGATCAAGACCTACACCCTTAATAATTTGCCTAGAATCTAAATTTAATGACTCAGCGTAAGTGTCTAGTTCATTGAAGTATGACACTCTCATAGCAAGATATGTATTACTAAAAAGCTTAACAGCCTCTGCTTCAGTAGAGTTTGTGAATAATACATCAATATCTTCTTTAATGGCTCCCTCTATAAGCAGATTCGCAAATTTCTTAGCTCTATCTGATATCTCACCTACAACAATACGTGATGGATAAAGGTTGTCATAAAGAGCTAATCCCTCTCTGATAAACTCTGGCGAGAATACAATGTTGTCAGTACTAAACTTATCTTTAATGCCTTTTGTAAAGCCAACTGGAACCGTTGATTTAATGATTATAGTAGCCTTGGGATTAATATTAATCACATCTTGTATTACTGCTTCAACTGAAGTGGTATCAAAAAAGTTAGTAGCAGTGTCATAATCTGTTGGTGTAGCAATAATGACAAAATCAGCACCTTTATAAGCTAGATTTTTATCAAGGGTCGCTATGAAGTTAAGGTCTTTATGAGCTAAGAAGTCTTCAATCTCAGCATCAATAATAGGAGATATTTTATTATTAAGCTGTTCAACCTTCTTTGGAATAATATCTAGAGCAATAACTTCATGATTTTGGGAGAGTAACATGGCGTTAGAAAGCCCCACATAGCCAGTCCCTACTATAGTTATTTTCATTTGAATATTCCTAAAGTTTTATAATAAATTATTTATTTTGGTTTGAGAATGCTATCTAGAAATTCCCTGAGGCAAAGTTATCATTTAACAACCAAGACCAACCATCTTCATTTCACTATAAAAAATGGTGTCATTGAAAGTGGGAGTTTTTGTATCCTAACATCTTTATCCATAAAGTATTCATCTACAGCTTTAGTTTCTCCAGGAACAATTCCATAATCATCCAACATTAGGATTCCACCAGGCATCAATCTTGGCCAAAAATATTCTAGTGCAATTTTTGTTGGTTGATAGAAGTTCGTATCAAGGTTTATGAGCGAAACTTTAAGACATTCGCTATCGCCGCTCTCTTCATATTCATTGTCAGAAATATACTGTGGTACAGTTATAGAAATATCACCTTTAATTAACTCAATATTCTCGTTTAAGTTGCCATTCTCAAGGACTTCTGTCAGCTGCTCTACAGATAAACTATCAGCACCCGCTTTGTTGATAAAATCTCTTATATGCCCCTTATCATGCTCATGTAAATTATTTGGATATCGATCAAATGTATCAAATGCAATAATCTTTCGAGAGTGAGAGTTAGTCAACAAATCACGAAACATGACAAGTCGGATCAAAGAAGAACCTTTAAATACTCCAAATTCTACGACAGCCCCAGGAAGGTCTATTGTTCTTTTAAATAATTCATATTGAGTGAGTATCTTACTCATTCGGTTTTTATGACAAGATAAATAAAAATTATTTTCATAATCGAACGCGTTGTCAAAATTAGGCAGCTCTAACATTCTTCGGTCTCCTTCTTTTATTATATATATTCACCACACAGACCGCCCACCATCCATTACTATATTTTGCCCATTAATGTAAGCTGACGAATTAGAACAAAGGAATTGCACTGCAGAGCGGTATTCGTCTTTGGTTGCCATTCTATTAAGTGGAATTAATTCGCTAACTTTATGAATAAATTCATCATTTTGGCCATTTAAAACGCCGCCTGGGGAAAGTGCATTACAGCGAACGTTTCTATCACACCAATAGGTTGACAGATATTTGGTAAGCCCAATTAGACCATGCTTCACAACCGAATAAGTTACAGGTTTCACTGGTTGCTCATTCCACTCCAAATCATCTTTTTTATACAACCTCTGATCTGGCGCAAAAACAGACAGATCAGAAGCAATATTTAAAATGACCCCCTTTTTTTGCTGGGCCATTGCCGTTCCAAATATTTTGGAGCATAACATGGCACCCGTCAAGCCAACATTAAGTTGAAAATTCCAGTCATCTAAGCCGAAATTCTCCAATCTTGAAGTTTCAACTAAGCTATCTTTGTGTACTTTTGGATCTATAGCTGCATTGTTAACTAGAATATCTACCGATATATTTAAATCAGATAATTCAGTTGAAACGGCTTTTATATTTAACTCATTGGTTACATCCATAGCCTTGAAAATAACCCGGTTCCTACCAAAAGTATTCATCAATTCAGCACACAGCAAAGGTAAACTAATCTCATCTATATCAGTCAATACAACTGTTGCACCTGACTCCAATAATGCTTTTGCATGCTCAACACCTAGAAGACCGCATGCTCCAGTTATCAGAGCAGTATCACCTTCCAAGTTAAACTTGTTTAAAATTGCTTGCATAGTTATAAAATACCCACAGTTTGACCACCATCGACAACTAGTGTTGACCCTGTGATAAAAGATGCTCTATCAGAGCATAAAAAAACTGCAGAATCCGCTATTTCTTCAGGCAGACCAAAGCGTTTCATTGGAACAGTAGATTTGATAATATCGTCTACTTTTTGGGGTGATTTCTGAAATTTTACATCCCAAGAACTTCCTTCAAACATAATATTACCAGGTGCAATAACATTCACTCTGACTTTGTCACTAAGCTTATTTGCCATATTCTTTGCTAAAGCAACAATAGCTGTTTTCGATGTCGAATAATCAACAGGCGCACCTATTGCTTCAACGCCAGCTATCGATGATATAAATAAAATATTTCCTCGATTAAGCTGTAGCATCGGCAAAAAAGTTCTCGCAGTGTATAGAGCCGTATCGAAGTTTACACTCCACGTTTTTTGCCATTGCTCATCGTCTGGAATTACATCTGGTACACTCACCCCATCTCCTATATTTGAAACAACAACATCTAACCTTCCATAAATCCTATCTAATTTATTTTTCAGATCCTTTAAAGCATTAACATCAGTACAATCACATTTTTCTGCTTGAATTGTTGAGTTTGGATATCGAGTTTTGAGAGATTTCTCAACCGCATAAAGATTATCTGATCCTCTTGATACGATTATTACATGGGCGCCCTCTTTTACAAATCCCTCTGCAATAGAAGCTCCAATCCCTCTAGACGCACCAGTCACTAAAACTACTTTATTTGAGAGACCTAAATTCATATGGAGTTAATCTTAGTAAAAAGAATTTCTGCTACTTCCCAATCAAGTTGAGTATTTATATCTATATCTACTCGACTATCAGAAACCTTCATTAGTTTCGGATTGGCACCATACAAACCTGGTTTATTCATATAAAGGTTTTTTGGATCTAATGCGTAAATGAAATCATTTCTTATAAATACCTCAGGAAGATCCTGCCTCCTTGTACTTATTTCAGATAAATTTTGACCATTAAACAAATTGATTGATTGGTCACAATTTTCTTTTAACATCCAATGCGGATTATTGTTTGCTATGGCAGGTGTAACAGAAATTACAGATGACACGCCGCCATTAAAAAAAATACTTAATGCGGCGTTAATATCATTCACTTCTCTAAACGGCGATGTGGGCATAAGCAAAGCGACACAGGAAGGAATATATGTCTCACTGTCTTTCAAATAATCTAATGTATCAATAATAACAGGCTCTATACCAATCGTATCATTGGAAAGTCTTTTGTCCCTTAAGTAAGGTACCTCAGCACCATATTTAACAGCAATATCTCTAATATTATCGCAATCTGTGGTAACGACTACTCTTGATATATTACTTTCAATTGCCTGCGCTATTGTCCATGCAATCAGTGGCTTACCATTAAATAATTTTATATTCTTATTTTTAATAGACTTAGAGCCAGCTCTTGCAGGGATAATAGCTAAACTTGAACTCATTGGCATCATATTTTCACTTATCATCTGTATATATTCATAAGTTTCATTTGTGAATCAAAATATTAAATCACATGCTGTAAAAATCTTTTTCAGTTAAAACTTTTAGTTTAGGATTTATTTTATTAATCTGATCTTTAATCTCTGCACTAAAAGCTCCAACAAAGACTATGAGAATTGAAGCTTCTACATCATCAATATCAGCTATAAAACTTGGGTCCCTGACCATAATATCGTGTCCATATAAATATTTGTCATGTTTTATACTTGCATTATCGAGGATACTTTCAATCTTCACACCTTTCAAAGCAAAAGACAATAATATTTGTGAGGAGCTATTACCACCGAATAAATAAACTTTCTTTCCTAATGTTTGATCTTTTAAATAGACTTTAAGTTTGTCATGTGTATTTGAAAAGTTTTCTAAAATTTCTGTTTTATATTCCACTTCCAGTTGACCAACATAAACATCATCTGTTTTTTCTGCTCCCACATATTCAAGTGCTACAAATAGGCTATGACCTCTCCATTCTTCTCTAGCGATTAACTTAAATCCATACATTCCAGTTATATATTCTATATCTGAAAGTAGAGCATAAGTTACGTGCTCTTGATTAAAGGCATTAAGATAATTATTCTCAATCCAAGGCTTGAAGTCAGGTAATGAAATGAAGTATTTTGATCCAACCACAATATTTTTAACAACACATTCAAAGTGCTGATGAATTTCTTCAATATGCTCAAAAACGTGGGAAGAATAAACTGCATCGTAATTATCATTCAACTCTACTTCTTCAAGAAATCCATTCTTATGCTCAATCTTTTCTGACGGCGGCTTTGTACTGCCAGTTATCCTATCGACTGTAACAACCTTGGCAACTCCTCTCTGCAGTAATTCTTGTGCTAACGTATAATCCCCACAACCAACTTCTAAAAATAAACCATCAAGATTAGCATGGTCAGTAATAAAGTCAGCATAGCTAACATAATGCTGTTCCCAGGTAGGACCCATCTGTTGATTTTTGAACTTGTGATACAAAACATACATATCTGGATTGCCTACTTGCTGTATAAGTCCGCATTTGCTGCAAGAAGTTACAGAGTAGTCATATGTGTGATATTGACCGCTTTCATTTAACAATTCATCCTTTCTTAAAGCGTTTGGTGTCATTGGGAGTACACCATAATCTACTAACCTACGTTCATTAAAAACTGTATTACAATATCGACACTTCATAACAAGTTACCTTATTTATTTTTATTTGAGATAATCCTATATCAGATTAATCATGATTAACTAAGAAGCCAACCATTCAATCAAGATGATGGCTCATAACTTCTTTTATATATTCCAGTTGTCTTTTAAAAATATCAACTCCTTCATCATCTCTGAAAGCCTGCATAATAAAAGGACCTTGAAAAGTAATTTTAGAAAGTGCGGAAAAAAAAATTGGAAAATTAGCATTGCCAGTTCCCAAAAATACTGGTCCACCACCAAGCACCCTATCTTTTATATGAATATCTGTAATCCTATCACCGTAGTACTTTAACTCTTTTATTGGATCAAACCCTAACGCAGCACTATTACCAATATCATAATTAACTGTAATATTTTTCGAATTTAATTGATTTAATAGCTCAAGAAAAGGGCGCGGTGCCAAATCAGTTTCTAAAGATAAATTGATATTTTTATTTTCAATTAATGGAATGATTTTAGAAATTTGTTTTACAAACCTCTCTACCGCTTCTTTATCTTTCAGACTCGATTGGTCAACACAGGGTATAACGATGTCTGTTATTTTTAGTAATACAGACGCTTCTAGCAACCTCTCTAAAACTTTAAAGCTTTTCTCTGCAATTTCTTTATCCTCTGAATGTAAAGGCGCTTCCATGAAATAATCAGCGCAAATAGTTTTTACAGAAACTCCAGTACTCTGACTAATGGCTTTTATTTCTTTAACTCCCCCCATCTTCAATAATGGATTTTTTTCTGCGTCATTAAAGTCTAAAATGAATTCTATTAGGTCCAACTTACATGCTTTGGCCAATCTAAATTCTTCTTGCCACATCCCTACAGGAAAAGCTTGATACCTACCCTGATATTTAGGTAATAATCGGCCTTGCATTATACCAATTTTATTTTTCAAAAATCAATCCTATTTAAATATTATTAAAGGCTAGAAACAACAAATGCTTTTAACTTAGAGCTTTTTACAGCTACATTCAGCTACTATTTTATATTCGTCAATTGCTGCAGTTCTGTTATTCTTATAAATGCTCAGGGCCAAATATTATAGACTCAACTAACCCACAAATGATGTGCCCAATTAGTATATGGCACTCCTGAATTCGGGCTGTATCTGTGGACGGAATATTTAACGTCTCAACGTCATCCCCAAGCTTGCCTCTACCACTCCCAGTCAAAACTATAGTTGCTATATTTTTTTTCTTAGCAGAATCTATAACTTTTAGGATATTAGAACTATTACCACTAGTTGTAATAGCAAATAATACATCTATAGAATTACCAATCGCTTCAATTTCTCTAGAAAAAACATTATCGTAGCCATAATCATTAGCAATAGCTGTCATTGCCGAACTATTTGTTCCCAACGCAATAGATGCCAGTCCTGGCCGATCAAATAAAAATCTTGATGTGAATTCTGCAGAGAGGTGCTGTGCATCAGCAAAACTTCCTCCATTACCGCAAAAAATAATTTTTCCACCACCCTTCAATGCATCCACACACCTATCTGACAATTGAGCAATTTGATCCATCAGTGCTTCATCACCTAGGACTTGGTTTTTTACTTCAATTGACGCCCTAATTTCCGACTTTACAAACTTAATAGTCATTTAAATTTCCTGACATTATACTCTCTAAACGTTCTAGAGCGATCCAAAACCCTTCACCACCATTTTTGTGACCCTGCCAAATTTCAGGGATAAAAGATGCCTGAGGACATCCTTTTGCAAGAATTAAAGACAAGCGCTCAAAATCAATATCTCCATCCCCTACCTGCAAGCCCTCTCCATTGACACCTGAGGCATCACCAAGATGTAAGTGGCCAGTAATTGGAGCTATTTTCTGTGCAAACTCATAAAAATCCACTCCAAAGTAATTGCTCATCAATCTGGAGTGCGAAATATCAAAACACATACGTAAATCAAGCTTCTCACACCAATGCCTGCATTCATCTGCGTGAACGAATAAATTTTGGTAACGTTGCCCACCAAAATGCCAAGGGAACGGTGCCATTGTCTGAGGAATTAATTCAACACCATCCATATTCAACAATGCCAAGCTTTCTGAGAAACGCTCATAGTAACTATTCAATTGAGCAGATGGCAATGGCTCATCCATTGTAAAGCCACCAACATTCGCAACAATCATAGGCCTCTCAGTAGTCGGAAAATACTTCTTCAAGCTGCGAGTGATATCAATGACTCTCTGCGTCTCCCTCACTGAATGTTGGCGGTAGTCACCATCAGGGGATGCCAAATCCATAAGGCGGCTACCAGAAAAAAGCTCTGGAGCATGCACTACAAAGTCACAATGATATTCCTCAGACAAGAACTCATCGATATTAAGATCTAAATCTGAGTAAGAGAGATGAAATTCAAAAATATCAGGGTTAATCTTGGCTTCATATTCGGCAAAATCATGGTAACGCACCGGAACACCCCAGGGACGATTAAATTTATAGCTCCTGGGCTCAAGTCGTGTATCTTGCAAATCTGAAGGGTAAAAATATTCTTCTTCCAACATATCACGCTGAACTATACGCCCTAAAAGATTTTCATAATTTTGAGCGGATAAACCCTGCCCTGGACTAAGCACCTTTAGATGCTGAGGCTCAATAACTGTTCCTTTTGCTAAATCTACAGAAGCAACTAAGCTTTTAGCCAAATTTTCTCGATTTATCATTTCGCCTTGCGAAATGCTTCTCTCAAAACCCTCACCCAGTGCCTCTTCGATCTCTCGAATCCCCTTAACAAGAGCCTTAAATTCGTCTCTCTCTAAACTAGCTGCATGATCAGGGCCTTCCATATTTCTATCAAATGTAAAATGCCTCTCAACAACCTTAGCGCCAAGACCAACTGCAGCAAGTGTTACCGCAATCCCTCTCTCATGCCCAGAATAACCAATTAAAGAGTGAATATTCTCTAACTTTTTAATCCAATTAAGATTAATATCATGAAATGGTGCAGGATAAGTACTATTACAATGCAATAGAACAAAATCAGCATTTCTCGAATTAAGGAATGTGGTAGTAATTTGGATTTCCTCTGTAGAACTCATTCCAGTCGACAATATAAGTGGTTTTTTTGTTGCAATGAGATCTTCAATCAGCGGTAAATTTGTCAGATCTGCAGAGGCGACTTTGTAGGCCTGAACATCAAGTGCCTCCAAAGCGACAATACTATCTGAATCCCAAGGAGTGCACATATATAAAATCCCCTTGCTATTGCAGTACTGTGCAACCTTTCTATGCTCATCTTCGGACAACTGAAACCGCTCCAACAAGTCCAAAACGTATTCGGTACCAAGGTCTTCTCCTTGTTTAGCAAGACTTTTCTTTCTGTAAACAGAAGACATATTTCGCATCTGGAATTTAACACAGTTGGCCCCAGCCTCATAGGCGGCATCTATCATTTCTAGGGCTAAATCGAAACTACCATTGTGATTATTACCAATTTCGGCAATGACAAATACTCTCTTGCCTCCTAGTTTAAAATCCGAAATTTGCACTTTTAATACTCTCCATTAACTGACCGCTTTGTACCTACTCTAGATTTCCAGGTTCTAAGACCCTCAGATTCAAATCGGAATGGTTGTACTTTTAGATTTTGTGTTTCCAAATAATTGATCAATCTAGGCCTCTCAAAGGGAGTAACATAGAAAAGGAAGTATCCCCCACCTCCAGCACCAAGTAATTTTCCACCAATTGCTCCATTTATTAGTGCTCCATCATAAATCGAATCAATATGATCATTTGTTATCTTATCGCTGAAGTTTCTCTTTAATCTCCATGCCACATCCAAACACTTACCAAATTTATCTAATTCACCGCGAAGTAGATGATTACGCGTTTCATAGCTTAACTTGACATTCTCTTGTACCATTTTTCGAACAGTCAAAGACTCCATAGTTTTTCTTTGATTGTCATGAATATTTCCTGAATGATGATCAATACCAGTGTCACATAGTATCAAGCTCTCTTCCAATTCAACTCCTATATCAGGTTGTATACGTATTGGATGAACAATATTTTCATCTGCATTAAATTCAATGAAATTAAAACCACCAAACACAGCAGCATACTGATCCTGCCAACCTCCAGAAATCCCTAGATGCAACCTTTCCGCCTGAAACGCGATTTCGGCTATCTCATGCTGATTCCATTGATCGCGTCGAAGCATGTTGAAACACCCTAGGACCGCAGCAGAAATAGTTGCAGAGCCCCCTAACCCGGACCCAAGAGGAAAATCAGAGTGTAAGCATAACTCAAATCCATACTTTGGCTGCACCACAAATAGTAAAGATTGTATCAAGCCAAAAGGACCTTCTTGATTAATAGCATCATTAAGGTCATCAGCTATAAAAGTCGCACCCAAATCAAGAGAAGTAATAATGATCTTACTGTCATCGCGAACGCGCATTACACCGTGACTGTATACTGATATAGCGGCATTAATAACAGCACCGATATTATCACTAAAATAATGCGTTAAATCAGATCCGCCACCACCAAAACTCACTCTAACAGGTGCTCTGGATCTAAAATAGATCGCTTGCTCTTCTTTTAACGGCAAATTGTTTTTTGATATCACAGAAATTAATTTGCCAGATTCATCAATAATAGGGATAAATTTTATTTTACTATCCAAGCGTTTAATCAGCTGCTCTCTTGAATAATTATCTTGAGCCCTAACAAAGTCTGGGTTTACACAATTGGCTATTGGGTCTTCAAGTTTAATACCTTTAATTATTGCACGTCGTATGTCACCATCAGTGGCTAATCCTATGACCTTTTCATCATCATTACATGAGAAAATAATCCCACAATGATTCGCGTCTATTTTTATTAGCGCATCTTTAATAGATCTGTTTTCATTTATAAGATATTTTTCGACATCAGAGCACATTCTTTTTCTCACATTCTATCCATTTACAGAACTTTAAATAATCTTCTGGAATACCTATATCAATAAAACTAGTGTTCAACTTTACTACTCCAAGCATATTTTTTGAAACAAGTTTTGGAAAGATTATTTCTTCCAAAGAAAAAGAAGATCCTGGATCAATACCTTCAAATATACCAGGTGATAAATGGTAGAGGCCCGAACTTATGAAGGCTTGGCCATTGGATTTTGATTTTTCTTTAAATTCAATAATACTATCCTCATTAAACACTAAAGAGCCGTATCTTTGACTATTGGGCACACTTACAGCAGCTAACGCACTCGGTTCAGCAACTGAGAGTTCTTTGTATCCATGACCCAGCCAAGTGTCCGCATTTACAACCAAGAAACTATCTGTAATACCTAATTCACTTATCGCATTCAAAATTGCACCCCCTGTCCCTAGAGGTCTAGTTTCCACAACCACATTAATTTTGATGTGCCCAAAGCGCTTATCGTTTAAAAGCTCTAATAATGTCTCTTCGATTAAGTGGGCCTCAAAATGCAAAAGAAATATAAACTCTTTCACATCGTGATCTATCCAATGCTCAATAAGGTGAACAATAAAAGGTTTTCCTGCAACTGGTGCGAGTGGTTTTGGAACATCAGTAACTAACGAACGAAGCCGAGTACCAAAACCACCCGCTAAAACAATAAGTGGCTTCATTATTTTCGTCCCTATAAATAGTTTTTAGCTTGCTCAACGTGAGAAATACTACAATAGTTTGCCAACCCTAGATTATCATGATTATTGCTTAAATATAAATTAGTACCTACTCCAGCTGAAATACCCGCTTTAATATCAGACGCTTTATCACCGACAAGAACGCTCTTGCTTAAATCTAAGTCAAATTCGCTTTTAGCTGCCAAAATCATCCCAGGCTGAGGTTTTCTAGATATATCGTCTTTTTTATAGTGCCCAAGTCCATACAGCGGGTGATAAGGAGAAAAAAACACCTTTTTTATTTCAATACCTTCAGAAATGAATCGATCAAGCATCCATTTTGTGAGTATATGAAAGTCTACCTCCGAGTAATATCCACGGCCAATACCCGCTTGATTGGTAACAACAAATACCAAATAACCTTTAGCGATAGCCGCACGCGTTAGCTTAAAAATACCCTCCATAAATATAAAATCATTGATCCGATATACATAACCAGAATCAACATTAATTACTCCATCACGATCAAGAAATATTGCTTTTGAGGACATCTTATTACCTAAAATTCAAGATTAAACACTTACTATTTATATCAATATACAATAATAAAATTTATCTAATGCAAGAGATCATCATTAATTAAATTATCAAATAATGTAATCAGTTTTGCTCTTGATTTGGGGTCTTGCATTCCAACTGCCAAATTTGCACTCAAATAGCCCATCTTATTGCCGCAATCATAAATATCTGCGTCTGTCTTGAGGGCATTTAGGCCTTCAAGGATCAAAAGTTTACTTAATGCATCCGTTAATTGCATCTCACCACCCACACCTGGTTTAAGATTTTCAAGTAAACCAAAAAGATTTGGTGATAATATATAACGTCCCAAAATGGCTAAATTAGATGGCGCATCATGGGGGTCTGGCTTCTCAACCAAACCCTTTAAAGGTATAGTATCAAACGTACTTATCTTTTTTCCTCCAGTGTCAACAATACCATATTTTTCAATACTATTGAAATCAACTTGTTCAACCATTATTTGGCTTATACCTGTATTTTTCCAAGCATTTATTAACTCATGAAAACTAATATTCTTTTTCCGAATTTTTTTATCTAAAACCAAGACATCTGGAAGCAAAACTGCAAAAGGTTCATTATTTATAAAATGTTTAGCACATAAAATTGCATGTCCTAAACCTAAAGCATCAGCTTGTCGTATTGAAGATATTTTAACATCATCAGGGATAATTTTTACTATATCTTCAAGTATTTTATCTTTACCCTTTTTTACTAATCTATGTTCGAGCTCGTAGTGAGCATCAAAATGATTTTCAATTGCTTCTTTTCCACTTCGGGTTACTAGGATAATTTCACGAATTCCACCATCTATCGCTTCTTTAACAACATGTTCAATCAGAGGCCTATCATAAATAGGCAATAGTTCTTTGGGGATTGCCTTGGTTGCAGGAAGCATACGGGTCCCCAATCCAGCTACTGGTATTACTGCTTTATAGACTGGCTTTACATTGCCCATTTTTACATAAAGCCTAAAATCTGTATTGCATTAATATTATCAAATATTTTATTCTTTTTCTTTAGGAACATTACCAATACTTTTCTCTAGGGAATTAATTTCTAGTCTTAGAGCTTCAAACTCTTTTTTCTTACGCACTAGAAATTTGCGTGTTATTAAAGATTTCTCACGTATACCCCTTGGGGTCAATAAATAAGAATATTTCATTTTTTGTGAATTTTCTTTAAAACGTGAAAGCTTTACAAATCCTTTATCAATAAGTGATGTTAACAAATAATAAGCAGATCCGTTAGAAATACCAACTTTTTGGGCAATTTCACGCGTAGTCATTTGAGGGTTTTTAATTATTATTTGAAACACCCTTAACTTTGCATCTTCTTGATACTCTTTACGACGACTAGCCATTAATAGCTACCGCACAAAGCTTTATGACAAAGCTTTGTAATTTTAATATGATAATTAGTCTATCTATTTTCATAATATTCAAAAATGAACATGCATATATCTACAATTACTGTCAACAATATAGTTATATTATAATGATACTATATGTTATATGTACAACTGGGAAAAGAGCATATAAAAAATGTTGTTTTTTATTTAAATAATCTTGGCAACAAAAATCAAAATAATACTATAAATTTACTTACTTTTGTGAAATATTATATATTATAATTTATATATATTCAAATATGAGCAATATTTAAAAAGGTATATTAAGATGGCGAAAGAATGGTTTGTTTTACAGTTTAAACCAAATTCACACAATCATGCTGCAAAGAATTTAAGCCGCCAAGGGTTTGAAACGTTTTTACCCTTTCATGGCACCACCTCACGAAAGGCTTCTAGGTTTATATCTACTGCGCAACCCCTATTTCCAGGCTATATGTTTGTAAAATTTGATAGAAAAGAATCCGAATGGAGTAAAATAAATAATACTTATGGCGTATCACGGTTAATTACTTTTAATACTATTCTCAAGTCAATTCCTACCGCATTTGTAAATAATTTAATGAAACGATACGACTCATCAGGTAATTTACTGCCTATAAAAAAATTAAAAAGGGGCGATCAGGTGAAAGTTTTAAGGGGACCATTTGCAAATTTTATTGCTACAGTTGAAACATATGAAACTGAACAACGCATATGGATTTTAATGGATTTAATGGGCAGGAAGACAAAAATACAAACGCCTTCAGATACCCTTCAGCCATCAAATTGAAATATTTCAATAAAATTTAATTATTTGTTTCCATAGCCCTTTGGATTGAGCTTATGCCAGCGCCATGTATCTTCACAAATACTCTTTATATTTTTTGTTGGTTGCCAATCCATTTTTTTAATTGCCTTTGAAGTGTCCGCCCAAAAAGCATCAAGGTCTCCATCTCGACGAGGTAAATATTTAAATTTGATTGAAACATCAGAAGCGTCTTCAAAACTTTTTAACAACTCAAGTACAGTTGTACTTTTCCCCCCTCCAATATTTAGTATCTCAAATTTATTTGATTTATTTTGATTTAAAGCAAATGTGTGTGCGAGCGCCAAGTCAACAACATGGATATAATCTCTCGCACCTGTACCGTCTGCAGTATCATAATCATTGCCAAAAATATTTAAATATTCACGTCGCCCATCAGCCACCTGAGCAATATACGGCATTAAATTATTTGGTGTTCCAATTGGTTCTTCCCCAATTTGACCAGATTCATGAGCTCCAACAGGGTTGAAATATCTTAGTATAGTTCCCTTTCGTTTTGTGTCTATGTTTGTCCAATCACTAACCATATTCTCGATAATCAACTTAGTGCGCCCATATGGATTTACTGGATTAGTTGGATGATCTTCATCATATGGTAAATACTGCGGCTTGCCATAAACAGTGGCTGACGAAGAAAAAATAATTTTATTACACCCAGTATTAGACATGACTGCAAGTAATGAAATAGAACCTCCAACATTTGCATCATAATATTTTACTGGATCTGCTACACTCTCACCAACAGCCTTTAAACCTGCAAGATGAATTACTGCTTCTGGTTTAAAATTATTAAAAACTTTATCTAACGCACTTGAATTCCGAATATCTGCATTCATAAATTGCAACTCACAATTAGTAATGCCTCGAACTCGATCAAGTGCAGTCTCATGACCATTACAAAGATTATCTACAACAAAAACCTCATGGCCTGCTTCTAAAAGCTCAACACATGTATGACTACCAATATAGCCAGCACCACCTGTTACAAGAACTCTCATATTAGTTTTCCATTGCAATTATTTATCAATTTTTTCAGAGTACATTTAACTCTTTAAAGAAATATATTCCAGAAGAATTGCCACATTGCCTATTTTGTAAAAAAATACCGAAATAAAAAAACGAGAACATATCATGAATTTAAACACACCTCAAATAGCAAGATCAAAACCTGCTAACTTCACTTGGGAAGATCCCTTTTTATTAGAAGATCAGCTCACTGAAGAAGAACGCATGATTTGCAACACTGCAAAAGCTTATTGCCAAGATAGATTAGTGCCAAGAATCATTGAAGCCAACCGCAATGAAATTTTTCATAGTGAAATCATGCGTGAAATGGGTGAATTAGGCCTACTTGGCTCAACAATACCAGAGGAGTTTGGTGGGGTTGGCGCAAACTACACATCTTATGGATTAGTTGCACGAGAGGTAGAGCGTATTGATAGCGGGTATCGATCTGCAATGTCAGTTCAGTCATCATTAGTAATGCATCCAATTTTTGCTTACGGAAATGATACTCAAAGAAGTAAATATTTGCCTAAATTGGCATCTGGTGAGTTAATTGGATGCTTTGGCCTCACCGAACCAGATCATGGTTCTGATCCAGGCGGAATGTTAACACGAGCCAAACAGGTTGATGGTGGGTATTTGATTTCAGGTGCAAAAAACTGGATTACAAATTCACCAATCGCTGACGTCTTTATTATTTGGGCAAAATCTGATGCACATGACAACAAAATTAAAGGATTCATTTTAGAGCGCGGTATGAAAGGGCTAGAATCTCCTAAGATTGAAGGTAAGTTTTCTTTGCGCGCATCAACGACTGGCATGATTCAAATGGATGAGGTTTTTGTTCCAGAAGAAAATATCCTTCCTAATATCACTGGTTTAGCTGGTCCATTTGGATGCTTGAACCGCGCTCGTTATGGTATTGCGTGGGGCACAATGGGTGCAGCAGAATTTTGTTGGCACGCAGCGCGACAATATACATTGGATAGAAAACAATTTGGCCGCCCTCTAGCACAGACACAGCTTATCCAGAAAAAACTAGCCGATATGCAAACTGAAATTTCCCTTGGGTTGCAAGGATGTTTACGCATGGGGCGTTTATTTGATGAACATAAAGTTCCTGCTGAACTTATAAGTTTAATGAAACGAAATAATTGTGGCAAAGCCCTAGATATAGCACGCACATCGCGCGACATGCATGGTGGAAACGGTGTTTCAGATGAATATGGTGTTATACGCCACGTCATGAACTTAGAAGCTGTCAATACGTATGAAGGCACACATGATATTCATGCATTAATACTTGGTCGCGCCCAAACAGGCTTACAAGCATTTTTCTAA
>Ga0206126_10000420_pt1 | contig 56977 bp, 41 predicted proteins | sample Helgoland_Spring_5_FD_148621 | JGI IMG/M metagenome (GOLD analysis project Ga0206126, IMG submission 148621) | Pelagic subsurface seawater microbial communities from Kabeltonne, Helgoland, North Sea - Helgoland_Spring_Bloom_20160412_1 | ecosystem: Environmental > Aquatic > Marine > Epipelagic ...
TTCCGGGAAGGTTTCGGAGAATTGATGAGATAATATCGGTAGCAATTCAAATAAAAAGGGCTCATTGAATTTTAAAAATGTATAGCCATATCTCACGGCCCTTCTCAAGATTCTCCTGATTACATAGCCTGCCTTAGTATTGCTAGGTAGTTGGCCATCTCCAATGGTAAATGCGATTGCACGAATGTGATCTGAAATCACACGGATAGCCACATCAGTAGCGTCATCAGCTCCATATTGGACTTGGGCACGTTGGGCTACTGCTTGAATCAAGGGTTGAAATACATCTGTATCATAATTGGATTGCTTTCCCTGTAAGGCCATGGCCAAACGTTCAAAACCCATACCCGTATCTACATGCTTTTCTGGAAGATTTTGCAAAGCTCCAGAGGTCAAACGATTAAATTCAACAAAAACGATATTCCAAATCTCTACTACTTGAGGGTGGTCTTTATTTACCAAGCTAGCCCCTGGGATCAATTTCAACTCCTTTTCATCACGTAAGTCTACATGTATTTCTGAACAGGGGCCGCAAGGTCCTACTTCACCCATTTCCCAAAAATTATCTTTCTTGTTACCATTGATGATCCGATCTTCAGGTATATGAGTCCGCCAAAAATCTCTCGCCTCTGTGTCCGTCTCAAGTTGCTCCTTTTCATCCCCCTCAAAGACGGTTACGTACAAACGCTCCTCAGACAGTCCAAACTCTTTGGTCAATAAATCCCATGACCACGCGATGGCTTCCTTTTTAAAGTAATCGCCAAAAGACCAATTACCCAACATTTCAAACATAGTATGATGATAGGTATCAAAACCAACTTCTTCAAGATCATTGTGCTTCCCAGACACACGCAAGCATTTTTGGGTATCTACCACGCGTTTTTGGTTAACTCTCTTATTTCCCAAAAAGTAATCTTTGAACTGATTCATACCTGCATTTGTAAACATGAGGGTAGGGTCATTTTTTACTACAATAGGTGCAGAAGGTACCCATTGATGTGATTTTGCTTTGAAATATTCAAAAAATTTCTTTCGTATTAACTTAGACTCCATATTGGGTAAAATTCTTAATTTTAATCCTAATTTGCTATTATTTCTTTAAAACTATAAGTTTGCAATTGTTTAAAGAGATCAGTTTAATTTTTATTGCCTTGCACTGCAAAATTACTTTTATAAAAATCAATGGCAAGAATAAAGTATTATTACGACACTGAATCCTGTAGATACGAAAGAATTCGTACCTCTAAATGGGATATATTCATCAACTTCCTTGCTTTTTTGACTGTAGCAACGGTCATCGCGACCGGTTTGGTCTTTGGATACATGGTGTATTTTGAATCTCCCGAGGAATTGCAGTTAAGAAAAGAAAATCAAGAATTGCTCATGTACTACAACCTCATGGGCAAAGATATGGAAAGTATTTCTCAGGTACTGCAGAGTATGCAAGAGCGAGACGACGATATCTATCGAGTGATCTTTGGCGTAAATCCTCTTGCTGATGAAATTAGGACGGGAGGTACTGGAGGAGCCCACAAATATAGGGCGCTAATGGAAAAAGGTCTATCACGAGAAGAGCTCATCGTAAATGACCTTCAAAAAATTGACGCACTAAAAAAGCAGATGTACATACAAACCAAGTCTTATGATGAAATCGTTGAATTGGCCAAAAATAAAGAAGATTTTTTAGCGGCACTTCCGGCCATTCAACCCGTATCAAATAACGATCTTAAACGTCTTTCTTCAGGTTTTGGATATCGAATCGATCCTTATTTAAAAACCAGACGAAAGCATCCAGGAGTTGATTTCTCTTTGGAGGTGGGCAATCCCGTGCGTGCCACCGGAGACGGCAAAGTCAAATTTACTAAAAGTTCACTGAGTGGATACGGAAAACAAGTACATATTGACCACGGTTTTGGTTATGAAACGAAATATGGACATTTAGACAAAATATTAGTAAAAAAAGGTCAAAGGCTCAAACGAGGAGATCTCGTTGGCTACTCTGGACATTCGGGCAAATCTACGGCACCCCATTTACATTATGAGGTTATCAAAAATGGTGTAAAAGTAAATCCAATTCATTATTTTAGCCGTGATTTATCAGCTGAAGAATATGAAGAAATACTCAGATTAGCGTCGATTGAAAATCAAGCTATGGGTTCCTACTGATTGGAATATAGATGACCTTTGTATCCTAACCCACAATAAAATACTTCATGCCTTCATCAAAGCCTTTCCGGCTTCCACTCTGTGGGTGAGTGCTTCTCTGAGTTTTCCTAAAGATCAAAAGTTTACTGAACATAGGGCATAGACTCGCGATATAATCAAACTTGGTAATTGGAATGATTATCATTCAGGAAAAATCTCACTATATCTCTTTGATTATAGAAGTAAAAGCTTAACTCGTCTACGTACGTAATTTGATAATGTAGGCCAGCCTCTGCTCTCAAATCAATCTTCAGATAGCATATACCTTGTGGGCTGAATAGATTCTATACTGATTACTTTCGGTAGCTTGGAAGGGACATTCTTGTTAAGAAAAGAACCTTAATTTATTTATGATTTTAGCTATTCCCTAATTGATGCGGGCGCAGATATATTGATCGGACATAGTCCACATCTAGTCAGAGGGATTGAAGCCTACAAAAGCAGCATCATCGCCTTCAATCTTGGGATTTTTTTGACCTATGGCGAATTCAATTTAAATGGCTTGAATGCGCTAACCCCACTATTGGAACTTAATATGAGTATTGATGGTTGAGGATAAAATAACGAATTTATTTTTTTACAAACCTATGACGTTCAGCCGAGGATAGATGAAGAAAATAAAGCAGCTTTATGTACGAAGGAAATAAGTAAAATTTATTTTTCAAAAAAGTGCATAATCATTAATGATTTTAGGGGAATTAATTACCTTAACATAAAAATAGAGTAAGTGCCCTACAAAGAGAAAGAGATAGAGAAAAAATATTTTACCATCGGTGAAGTTGCTAGAAGCCTCAAGGTGGCAACCTCTCTTATTCGATTTTGGGAAAGTGAATTTGATATTATCAAACCGAAAAAAAATCGGAAAGGAAACCGACAATTTACCCGTGAGGATATCAAAAACATCAAGCTGATTTATCATCTTGTAAAAGAAAAAGGTTTTACATTGCAAGGCGCACGAGATTTCATTGCCCAAGGGACCGAGAGTATTCAGGATAAACTAGAACTCATCAAGTCACTACAGAGTGTTCGTGATTTCCTGATCAAATTGAAAAATGAGTTACCAAAAACTTAATTTTTTAATAGATTTCACTTAATGCTTCAAAGTACAGGCTCATGCCTTTTTATAGTCGATTTACATAGTCTTCAATTAGATGGGAAAATAACAATTTCCACAATTACATTAACTCCAAAAGTTTTCCAATACAGCTAACCATACTGAAGAGATCATATCAGCACTCTTACCCGAGCTCTCATCAAATACTCCTAAAATAAAACCAAATGCTACCAGACGACTGTAAATAGTAAAATAGAACCCACTGATGAACTGATAATAACTAAAATCACCCCTATTGATCTTCATTTGCTAGCAGGAAAAGTCAAGCTTTATAGCCATATAAATTCAGCTTAATATCTTCAAATAAGTAATTCAATACATCAATTTAAACATTCATGTAAGGTAATTGATAGGTAGAGATCTTTTGAGTAGTTTAAAGTGATGGAGGAAAGAGAGGATTGGATCTGGCTACCTAAAAATGAATACGATGAATACCCCCCTAGCACTAATTGTTCGCTTTTCCTCCTATTCCACTTTCTTTAAAACTTTCCTGAAAGTTACCCATAAAAGTCCCTTGAAATTTAAAAATAGCTTGGATTAACATCTCGATTAACTCCAAGGTCCCCTTCAATTTTTTATTGGAAATTCAAATAGTAAAAAAGGAGCTCACTAGGATTATCGCAATTAATGCTAACCCAAAGACTATTTATAACCCAATACTGGTGCCAACCAACGTTCAGCTTCTTGCTTATCCATTGCCTTCCTATTTGCATAATCATCCAGTTGGTCCTCTCCGATTTTTCCTAAACCAAAATATCGGGCCTTGGGATGCGAGAAATAAAAGCCACTGACTGACGATGCTGGATACATGGCATAGGATTCTGTCAAGGTAATCCCTGTATTTTCTTCAACTTGTAGTAATTCAAAAAGTGCTTTTTTCTCTGTATGATCAGGGCACGCGGGATAGCCTGGCGCCGGTCTGATTCCTTGATACTTTTCCTTGATCAAAGCCGAATTTTCAAAATCTTCTTGTGGTGCATAGCCCCAGTATTCTTTTCTTACCTTCTTGTGCATTAATTCAGCAAAGGCTTCAGCCAGTCGATCGGCAATCGCTTTTACCATGATGACATTGTAGTCATCATGATCTGCTTCAAAATCAGCTATTAATTTTTCAATACCTATCCCTGCCGTAGTCGCAAAACCACCGATATAATCTTGTTTTTTGGAGGATTTAGGGGCAATATAATCTGCTAATGAAATATTAGGAATTTTTGATCCCTTCTTACCCTGCTGCCGAAGAAAATGAAGCCGATTTATGACGTTATTTTTGATCTCAACATCATCTTGAACTACTTGTGCTTCAAAGAAACCAATGACTGCATTGGCCTGAAGCGAGCCCTGCGCTATGATTTGATCGAGCATTACATTGGCCTCCTTGAAAAGTGTCTTTGCCTCACTTCCCACGATCGCATTTTCAAAAATTTGAGGATATTTTCCCTTCAACATCCATGTGGAGAAAAAAGGCGTCCAATCTATATATTTTCTGATTTCCTCTAATGAGTAGCTTTCAAATTTTTTAGTCCCCAAAAAAGAAGGTTTAAGTACTTCATGTTCTTGCCAATCAATCTCTACTCGATTCGATCTGGCAGCACCTATCGTGATTAATGTTTTGGCTTCTTGCCTGCTCTGATGGTCCACGGCCAATCCCTCATATTCAGACCGAATCGAAGCACTGAAATCGGCTGTATCTTCACCCAAAAGTCTGGAAGCTACGGCCACAGATTTTGAAGCATCCAGCACGTGAATCGTCGAGCCACTGTATTTAGGTGCAATTTTTACTGAAGTGTGGATTCTTGAAGTCGTAGCCCCTCCGATGAGCAACGGAATTTTCATTCCCTTACGCTCCATTTCAACTGCCACGGTCACCATCTCATCCAAAGAGGGAGTAATCAAACCGCTCAAGCCGATGATGTCTACTTGATGATTTACAGCTTCTTCTAATATTTTTTGAGCAGGAACCATCACACCCAGATCTATGATATCATAATTATTGCACCCCAGCACTACGCCTACAATGTTTTTACCAATATCATGTACATCTCCTTTGACCGTAGCTATTAATATTTTTCCCTTACTGCTGTTATTTTCTGTCTTATCAGCCTCTAAATAAGGTAAGAGATAAGCGACCGCTTTCTTCATGACCCTTGCACTTTTCACCACTTGAGGTAAGAACATTTTACCACTACCAAACAAATCCCCAACGGTATTCATGCCAGCCATCAAGGGCTGCTCTATTACATGAAGGGGTTTTGAGTATTTGAGTCGGGCTTCTTCGGTATCTTCCAATACATGATCAATGACGCCTTTGATCAAGGCATGTGCCAATCTTTCTTCTACCGTTCCTTTCCGCCACTCATCATCAACGATTTTTACTTTACCGGTACCCGTGACGCTTTCGGCAAAATCTACCAATCGCTCGGTAGCATCCTCACGCCTGTTGAGTAATACGTCTTCTACATGAAGTAATAGTTCTTTGGGAATCAAGTCATAAATCTCCACCAAGCCCGCGTTTAAAATCCCCATATCCATTCCATGGTTGATAGCATGAAATAAGAACGAGGAATGCATAGCCTCTCGAACGACATTATTGCCTCGAAATGAAAAAGAAACATTGCTTACTCCTCCACTTACTTTGGCTCCCGGTAGATGAGTTTTAATCCATTCTGTAGCCTTAAAAAAATCAATGGCGTAATTGTTGTGCGCAGGAATTCCGGTAGCTACAGGAAAAATGTTGGGATCGAATATAATATCCTGTGGTGGAAATTTGACCTGGTCTACCAAAACTCGATAAGCCCGCTCACAAATTTGAATCCGCCGATCGTAGGTATCTGCCTGACCGTCTTCATCAAAAGCCATCACGACGGTCGCAGCTCCGTATTGCTTGATCTTTCGGGCCTGATCAATGAAAATCTTTTCTCCTTCCTTGAGTGAAATAGAATTGACCACTCCCTTTCCTTGAACACATTTCAGACCTACTTCGATGATTTCCCATTTGGATGAATCTATCATGATGGGTATTCTGGCGATCTCAGGTTCAGAAGCGACCAGATGTAAAAACTTAACCATCGCCGTTTTACCATCCAACATGCCATCATCCATGTTGACATCTAAAATTTGAGCGCCTCCACGTACCTGATCCAAGGCTACTTCTATCGCCTCATCATACTTTCCCTCCTTTATCAAACGAGCAAAACGCAGGCTTCCAGTCACATTGGTACGTTCCCCTACATTGACAAAGTTAGTTTCAGTAGTAACAATTAACGGCTCAAGGCCCGATAACATTAGGGGTTTCATCTATTTGAAAAAAGGTTTATAAAAATTACATAACAACTTGCCATGAATCGTCAGATCCACCATACAACCAATCCTTAAATTTTTCTTCACCTCCACGAGTCGCCCAATCAGAATCTATGGTCAACCTCGAGCTGATGCCCCCTCTTGGATTGCAATTCATCACAATACGAAGCCGTTCAGGATCATATACCTCCATCAGGTGATCATAAAAAACATTTATTAACCGCTCATAAGAGACTACTATGTCACGTAAATGGAAGGCATATTGCTTCAAAGACTTTAACTCAATGACCTTACCTTTTGGATAAAAAGTAAGATATATATTGGCGAAATCCGGCTGTTCTTGAACACCCAAAAAGGTAAATTCAGGGATTTTTATTTTTATTTCGTAAGCCTCCTTGGTCGGATTAGGAATGGCTTTCAAAATACTTTTGTCAATGGCTTGATGTACTTTAATGGGCATATGCTATTTTTCTAGGTTTATAATTTTTAGCCAATGTGGCAATTGCTTGAATGTGATCAGGCGTCGTTCCACAACAACCACCAATGATATTGACCATATGGTCTTCTAAATAGGCGGTGATCTGATCTACCATTTCTTCAGGAGTCTCATCATATTGGCCAAACTCATTGGGCAGACCGGCATTGGGATGAGCACTGACTATGAAGTCAGATTTATCTGATAATATTTTTAAAAAAGGCCGCATCATTTCGGCACCAAAAGCACAATTTAACCCCACACTGAACAGCTCACAATGTGAAATAGAGATCAAAAAAGCTTCAGTGGTTTGACCAGAAAGTGTCCGTCCTGAAGCATCTGTAATCGTACCCGAAACCATGATCGGTGTATTGATATTGCGCTCTGCTTTGACTTCTTCAGCGGCAAAAAGTGCTGCCTTGGCATTTAGAGTATCGATGATGGTTTCAAAAAGTAGTAGATCCACTCCACCATCCAGTAAGGCCTCAATTTGATGTCGAAAGGCTAATTTCAATACGTCAAAAGTCACCGCTCTAAATCCTGGATCATTGACATCGGGCGATAACGAAGCCGTCGTATTGGTAGGGCCAATGGAACCTGCAACAAACCTGGGTTGATTACCGTCTAGTGCTGTATAATGATCCGCAGCAGCGCGGGCAACGCGGGCAGACTCATAATTGATTTTATATACCCAATCTTGCATACCATAATCCGCTTGTGCTATGGTCGTACTTGAGAAGGTATTGGTCTCTATGATATCAGCACCTACTTCTAAATAGGCTTCATGAATTGATTTGATAATGTCAGGACGGGTCAGAGACAATAAGTCATTGTTCCCTTTGAGAGAAATAGTATGTTCCTTAAGTGCCTCGTTTCTGAAATCTTCTTCCTGCAGGTCATGCCGCTGAATCATGGTGCCCATGGCACCATCGAGGATCAATATTCTTTCTTTGATAACTTCTTGAATCGTCATTTCTATATGTTGAACTATCAAGAAAGACGTTAAAACCACGTTTGTTATCTTCCTTCAACTATCTGAAGCAGGAGTTGGCACCTTTCTTTACAGGGGTTGCCAAGGTTTCAATGGGCCTTTCACCTCCACCTTTCTTGATAATATTGCAAATATATATCACCCACTGGTGAGGAAAAATTATTTTTGACTTAGATATTGGTAGACCATAGACGCACTGGCGATAAAAAGACCCCCAAGCTCTCGGGTACCCTCAATATAAGATTTTTCAGACTTCATTTTACCCACAAGATCGATTTTATCTGATGCCGATAACCAAATGATTAAATCTTGAATATAAAAGCATCCATATGCTAGCAAACTCAAGGATATGACTATATAAAACTTAAGCCAAGTCGAGGAAAGATTAAAAGGTATTGGAAAATAAGTGTTGAATATACCTAATAAGTGAACCACCGCGATAAATACGTACAAACTGACCCATAACAATGGATCAGGATCATTCAAGTTTAAGTAGGCAAAAATTAGAAAGGTCGCAGATAAAACAATACTGATCGTTATATTTTTCATGTCATAAAAAATCAAATCCTCACAACAAACCCTGCAGGTTTTGAAAAGAAGTCGCAATGCTCTTTTCAGGATCTACCGATTGGTCTTGTTCAATGAAAAAATGTTGCATCCCAGCCACCTGAGACTGATCAAATATTTCTTGGAAATCAATCACTCCATTGCCGACCTCAGTGAAATCTCCTGCCAGGTTCATATCTTTGACATGCCATAAAGAAAAACGATTTTTGTATTTCTTAAAAAGATCTAATGCAGACGCCCCTGCTTTCAAAGTCCAATAGAGATCCAACTCAAAATCGACTGCTTCAGCATCCGTTTCCTCCAACAACAGCTCCATAGGCACAACACCATCAATACTCTCAAATTCAAAAGCATGATTATGATAGGCCATCACTTTATCTAACTGACGTAGCTCTGAACCCTTCTCATTGAGCAGTTCAATCACTTCATGATATACTTCAAGATGTCTTTCGTTCTCCTCTAAATACGGAAATACTACATACTTTTGATCTGTATCTTCCAGCATTTGAAGCACTCGACCCCAATCAGACTTTAAATCTTTAAATGAAATATGACTGCTTACCATTGTCATCCCTAAATCGGTAACGATCCCATGAAACTCAGAAGGATCCAACCCATACATTTTTCCCTCACTGTAGCCTGCTGTTTCGAGTTCCTTATAGCCTACTTTGGCGACGTACTCAAGTGTTTTACTTGGATTAACCGACATTAAATCTCGCAGTGTATACAGTTGCAAACCCGTATTTGGCTTCGCCTTAAATTCGCATCTGATCAATAATGGCAGGGTATCGAGCCCCATTACGGCCGTTATCGTAGCTTTTAAAAATGACCTTTTGTCCATTTATAAGGTCTTAATTTTGATATTTCTAAACCAAACTTCATCTCTATGATCCTGAAGGACAATGTGTCCTGATCTCCCGGTTCCAAAATCGGGCATTTCCTTAAATTTACTGTTTTTAATCCTTTCATCCCACTTCTCATCCCACATATCATATTCCAAAAGTTTGTAACCATTAAGCCAATGCTCCACATGACCCTCCTTAACAATAAGCCTGACTCTGTTCCAATCATTTGGCCCATTGACCGTCACAAAAGCTGCAGGGATCATATCATACAAATCGCCCGCTCGATGGGCCAAATATTGGCCATCGGTATGACTCGAATTATCTAAAATTTGCATTTCAGGTCCCGTTAAATAAGCTTCTCCGTATTGATCATCCTCAATCACATTGTAAATGATGCCGCTATTACCGCATGAGGCTACTTTCCATTCGACGTAAAGTTCATAATTCTGGTAGGCTTGATCGGTAACCACAACATTATCACCCATGGGATAAACGCCATCGTCTCTATGTGCCGTGCTGGATAAATGAAGCGCCCCGTTTTGGACGTCCCATTTTTCTCCCAAAACATCAGCATTGTAATTTCGTAGTCCCGTGGTGTTCTTCCCATTAAAAAGCAATTTCCATCCTGCGGACTGTTCGGCCTCAGTCAATGCGTTATGCATCACTTGATAATCCGTACTAAAACCTGGTTGATCTTTTGGTATTTGGTTGAGCGTGTACCAAGATTCAGTCGTCCAAAGTGAATGATCAAAATCACTGATAAAAGGACGATTAATTCTGAAATAAACTACCCGATTTTCCTTAATATCTGATAATTCAACAAAGATTTTTTTCCGATCTTGCGATAGGTGAAACGCTTTCGCTTCTAAGTTCTCTAAATCCAGCTTGGGTCCCCCATACACTTCGGTAGGCTCATAACGCCATTGCTGGATCAAAAAGTCTTCAGCATTGATATTTTGCCCTTCCTTTATAGGTTCTGTAAATTCAATTTCAAAACCATCGCTTCGAGCACTTACTTTTAACATTTCAAATACAGAATTCCCATTGAAAGAAAGGCTTTGCAGTCCATAACTGAGTTTGCCTATATGGCCCCAATTTCCAGAAGAACCTACGCCCCCTACTATAAGATCGCCATTAGGTGCCCACAATATCCGATTTACTCCTGCTTCCAAACCTTGCGTAAACCTAAATAATGCTCCCTGATAAGCGCCGTTGACCTTCTCTACATAAACGCGTTTGATTCCTCCATTGGTCACTTCACCATGAATCATTTGTCCTTGGTAGGGACCTATATTTAAGCCAATAGGGGTGCTCGGAGAGTTGCCAATCTCATCTTGGGGCAGCCAAACCACAGGTAAGGTTTCTTTCAATCCGGCTGTACCTTCAAAATCAACCGACCTTGAACCATAAAATGCGCCAGGCTGCACATGCACAATTTTACTAGCAGGTAACCAATCTCCTTGATTGTCTGCGATGAATATTTCATTGTCTTTGCCAACTCCAATGCCATTGGGTGTTCTTAAACCTGTAGCGATCAACTCCACTTTTCCTGTTGATTTGTCTATTTTTAAGACTTTACCCCGATCGGGGATTTGGGGATTCGCACTTGCTCCTCCCGGCATGATGGCGGTCGCCAACGTACCATAGAAAAACCCCTCCTGGTAGACCAATCCAAAAGCAAATTCATGAAAATTGGCCGATACTTTCCAATCATTACTGACCGTTTGGTATTCATCAATTAATTCATCTCCATCGTGATCTATCAACTTGGTCAATTCTTGTTTTTGCAATACATAGATCTCCTCATCAACCACTTTCAATCCCAAGGGTTCAGCAAGCCCTGCGGCAATTCGCTTTACTTTAATTTGATCAGGCATACCCGAATCCCAATTTTCTAATATGAATACTGAACCCAAAGAGTCCCAAGTACAAAGGACCATACGCCCATCTGAAAGAAAATCAAGCCCACCTACTTTAGGTGTAAAATCACTGGGTCTTGCTTGAGATAAATCAAAAGCAGGATGTACACCGGCCAAAGGAAGTGCATCGCCAGGAATCCCTTTTTTTAACTCCCCTGGAGCAATATATGGCTTGGTTTCCAGTAACTCACTGGATTCAAAAGACACAAATTGGTCATCAAGTAGTACAAAGCTTTCCGCATTTCTATCAAACCACTGCAATGAAACCAAAGCTCCTCCACCCCCTTGATTAAACAATAATCTAATAGGGTGTTTTCCTGCTTTAAGAAATATTTCTCCATCCTTAATTTCTATTCCATGATCACCCCCGTTGTCTACAACCAACTGCTCATCTATGTAAAGTAAAGAACCGTCGTCACTTATCAGTCTAAAGTCATAGCTACCCTCTTTTTCAATGTTCAGTAGACCCTTATATTCTATGATAAAGTGTTCTTGGAAATTTAAAAAATCCTTTTCGGATAACGTATGAATTTTACTGACCTTACCCTGTAAAACGGGAATCGACATTTTGATGACTTCAAGTGGATAATCTTTCTCTAAATTTAAATATAAATGTGCCAAAAACCCTTGATCATCAGCCCCTTCATATTTTTCAGATAAATTCACTGGAATAGATTTTAAACCCAGCGTGTATTTATCAAAGGGTGTACTGAGTTTATCATCAAGACCCAAGATATAGCTTACCATAGTTTTTGCATCCTCCGGCATGATGTCAGGATGCGGAGTCATCAAAGCAACACCCCAAACCCCAGATCCACCTTTGATTATTTTTTGTGCCAATCCATCTACTGTGGCTTGATCATCATTGTATTTTTTTGCAATGGCCAGGTAAGACGGCCCCACAGTTCTTATTTTTTCATTGTGGCAGGCGGCGCAATCATTCTTTTCAATTAATAATGCCCCACTTACGACCTCAGAAGTCTCATCCGTATCACTCGTTCCCGAAAGGTTTTCGACCTCAGCATGAAAATAGGTAGTCAAGTTAATTGCTTGTTCATTAAGACTTAAAATACCATTTATCCTGCTGAATTGAAAGCCTTGTTGCTTGTAAGACTTTTGATAAATAACGGTAAAGGAACCATCCGTTTCATAATCATCTCCACTTGACAATAATCCCAATGAAGTTTTTAATTTCACCTCATAACCCGTCGTATTCTGAACTTTAAAAATTCTCTCAAGACCATGTCTTGTTCCACGGCTGACGTACCTTGGTGATTCTGAAACCTGGATTTTATCGCCTTCTGGAGTAATGAATTCATAGTTAAAAAACACCTCCTTATTTTTGATCAAATGGCCCTTATACTGGAAATCAAAATCAATCATTTCATCCGCTTGCGTTAGCATCCATTCGGATGCCCCCATCTGATAATAGGTTGCTCCTAAACTTTGAGGTTGTGGTCCATGTACGGTGGTATAAACCGCACCATCAAACAAAACGTCTCCACTCCATGCTCTGTATAAAAGCCCTGTTTGCGTGTCATAGGCTACCCATAGCTTTTCGTCAAGCGCCGCAGTAACCATTCGAGGCATTTCATCCAATACAGATCTGAAAACCCAAACATCTCGCGGGCGACTTTCTTCACTTGGCGTACTGCAGGAAATAAAAAATAAAATTGTGAGAAATGAGAATATATGCTTCATATTAATCTATTACTTTTATGTATTGAGATGAAATTCATCAAAATGACATTACTTTTTTGAATAAAAAATTGATCACTTATCTATTCCTAGAATCTTATTATTGGTCACATCATTTGCTTCTCCTCCTGCGAAATCATCAAAAGCCTTCTCCGTGACACTGATGATGTGATCCGCAATGAAATGGGCGCCTTCTTGCGCCCCTTGCTCTGGAGACTTGATACAACATTCCCATTCGAGTACCGCCCATCCCTCGAAACCGTATTGACTCAGCTTGCTGAAGATACCCGCAAAATCAACCGTACCATCACCTAAAGATCTAAATCTTCCTGATCGATTCACCCAATCTTGATATCCTCCGTAAACTCCTGATTTACCCGTCGGATTAAACTCGGCATCCTTGACGTGAAACATTTTTATATATTCATGGTAATGATCAATATATTGGAGATAATCTAAGTTTTGTAAAACGAAATGGCTAGGATCGTACAATAAATTTACCGCAGTGTGATGATCCGTTACATCTAAAAATCTTTCAAAAGAAACGCCATCATGTAAATCTTCACCCGGATGAACTTCATAACACATATCAACACCTACCTCCTTACAGTGATCTAAAATAGGAAGCCACCTTTTGGCTAGCTCACTGAACCCTGCTTCAACCAGACCCGTGGGTCGTTGGGGCCATGGATAAATAAAAGGCCATATCAAGGCACCGGAAAAGCTGGCCATCACATTAATTTCTAGATGGTTGCTGGCCGAGGCCGCTGATTTGACTTGATCCACCGCCCAGGCAGTACGTGCTTTGGTATTTCCTTTTAGATGATCCGGAGCAAACGTATCAAACATGATGTCGTAAGCAGGGTGCACCGCCACCAACTGACCCTGAAGATGAGTTGATAACTCGGTTAGCTCTAAACCTGCCTCATTCACTACGCCTTTGATCTCATCACAATAGGTTTTGCTTTCGCCAGCTAAGGTAATATCAATCAATCGCTGATCCCAAGCAGGAATTTGAACGCCTTTGTATCCCAAAGAGGCTACCCATTCGCATATACTCTTAAGATTATTATAAGGTTCAATATCATCCAAAAACTGTGCTAAAAAAATAGCAGGACCTTTTATCGTTTTCATATTCAAGTGAAGGTTTAGTGTAAAATTAAGCTTTATCTTTGATTTTAGTCCAAATATTTCCATTGGTGGATGAAGCTACCACCGCAGCTACGAGGGACATTCCCTTGAAACCATCATCAATATCCGGATAAGTCACGCTCGAAGCAGGGGATGAATGGACTTTGAATTGTCGTACATGATCCGAGAAATTTCTATAGATGTTAGCAAAAGCTTCGATATATCCCTCAGGATGACCAGAAGGCGTTCTCATATTCAAATGTGTTTCTTCGTGCAAATAAGAATGGTCTACCCCAGTCCTGTAGATTTGTGTTGGCGCTCCCTGTTTTTTTACAAGAAGCGTATTGTGATCAGTATTGCTCCATTCTAATGCGCCCGCTTCCCCATAGATTCGAAATTTAAGATTGTTCTCATCGCCATGTGCAACTTGTGAGGCCGAAATCACCCCCTGAGCCTGTTGCTCCATTCTAAACAAGACATCGGCATCATCATCCAAGGTTCTTCCAGGTACAAAAGCATTGAGTTCGGCCAATACTTCAGTTATTTTTGATCCAGAAACATATTCAGCTAAATGCCCGCAATGGGTCCCTATGTCTCCAAAACAATTACTAATACCAGCTTTTTGGGGATCTGAACGCCATGCGGCCTGCTTTTGACCTGTGTCTTCCAACTTATCCGATAACCATCCTTGCGGGTATTCTACCATTACCTTTCGAACCTTACCTATTTCTCCATTCTTCACCATGGCCTTTGCTTGAATCAACATGGGATAGTAGGCATACGTATAAGTTAGTCCAAAGGGTAAGCCAGTCGTTTTGACTTTGCTTCTAAGTTGCTTTGCTTCGTCCATCGTAAAGCACAACGGCTTGTCTATGATAACAGGAAAACCATGATCTAAAGCCGACATTGCCGGAGCAAAATGCATATTATTTTGCGTAACAATAGAAGCAAAATCCATTCGCTCCTCCTCAGACAGGCGCGCTTCGGACGCCATCATTTCATCAAATGTTCTGTACAACCTGTCTTCATTGAGAAAAATTTCCTTACCAAAGGCAAAAGATTTATCTGAATCTGAACTAAAGACGCCACAAACCAATTCAATTTGACCATCGAGTTGCGCTGCCATTCGATGAATTCCTCCGATAAATGCACCTCTTCCACCACCTACCATTCCCATTTTAAGTTTTCTATCTGTTGTCATGAATAATTATTTTAACTGACCTTTACCCATACTTGTCCTTGGCTACTTGATGACAATACCGCTTCGATAAACGACATTCCCCTTACCCCATCATGGACCGTGGGGAAAGCACCCGCCCTATTGGGTCTCCCCTGAATGGCCGCTGCTACGCCGTTATAAATATTCCCCATGGCATCAAATAGACCTTCAGGGTGACCTGGAGCAATTTTAGTGCTCTCCAAGGCAAACTCACTATTGTATGGATTGCCCGGTTTATAAATTTGAGTGGGGGCGCCTTCAATCAAATGTTTTAAATACATGGGATGTTCTTGCTCCCATTTCAATCCTCCTTGATCCCCATATATTGCAATAGAAAAATTATTTTCTTCGCCTGTTGCGATTTGACTGGCTGTGATGACGCCTCGTGACCCATTATTCATTCTTAGGAGTATGGTACCGTCTACATCTAATTCATTTTCGGGATAAAGGGTATCCAAATCAGCCAATACTTTATCGATCTCTAATCCCGTAGTATACTCAATCAAATTAAAGGCATGAACCCCAATATCGCCCATACAACAGCTTAGGCCAGACATTTTTGGATTCAATCTCCAGACCTTTTTCCTTTCCTCTTCTTGGTGAATGGATGGATTAATCCAACCTTGATAATATTGTGCATCTACTTTCTGGACCCTCCCAATCTTGCCTTGAGCAATCATTGACTTCATTTGACGAATCATCGGATAACCCGTATAGGTATGGCTAAGACCAAAAACCACCTCTTTCTCTTGTACTAATTTTTCTAATAACCGTGCTTCGTCTGCCGTGACCGTGACAGGCTTTTCGCAGATGACATTAAAACCAGCACTCACCAGCTTCTTTGCCATCTCAAAATGCAGAAAATTGGGAGTTAAGATGGACACTACTTGAATGCGCTCCTCTTCGGCAAGGGCCAACTCTTTCTCAATGAATATCTCTAATGATGGATAGGATCTCGCAGCATCTAACTCTAGTTGTGCTGCAAATTGATTTCCTTCATCAAAATTAATATCAAATACTCCTCCGGTCAAAACATAATTTTCACCCATGTAAGCAGCCACTCGGTGTACAATCCCAATAAAGGAACTTAAACCGCCTCCTATGAGGCCCAATCTTATCTTACCACGCATATTTTTTATAATAAACCCTGTTTTTTAGACTAATCTTTTCAAGATATTGTCGTAATTAAGGAGTTTTTTTAAATAGAAAAAATGAGAGTATCATTTTATTGATGCCATTCAAAAAATAATTACTCAAAAAATTTCAGTGCTTGAATATCAAATAAAAATATTTATGCTGTATTTGCCTAACTTTATTTAAGAAAAAAAAATAAATATTTCTCAAAAATGATGTTTTTTTAGACGCTGCATTTAAATTACTATAAAAATGCCGCATATCATTAGAATTAAAGGAAGTGATCTAAAGTTATTTATTTAAAGTAATGACCGCTCAAAAAATTAAGATTGGCGAATTTGTCTGAATGATTCAAATTGCAATATGAAAAAAATAATGATTGCTTTCCTACTCGTTGTCCCCTACTTGGTTTCAGGTCAAGAAAAATCTGATGAGGTCATGATTGCCTCCATTTATGATGAGATCTTGTCCAATAGCCCCATATACGAAAACTTGAGGGTACTTTGTAAAGATGTTGGCCATCGACTTAGTGGATCAACAGGTGCCGCGGCAGCCGTCGAATATACCCGTCAATTAATGAATGCGTATGACTTTGATACCGTATACCTGCAGCCTGTAATGGTGCCTAACTGGAAGCGAGGCCCTCTTGAAATTCTAAAAATAACAAACTCAAAAAAAAGAGGAATTATAGATTTAAATGCCTTAGCTCTTGGTAATTCTGTTGGGACTGGACCTCAAGGAATTTTAGCTGAAATCATTGAATTGAAAGGTCTCTCTGAAATCCAAGAACGCAAAAATGAACTAGCAGGTAAAATTGTTTTTTTTAACGGGCCCATGAATCCAACTCTATTAGAAACTTTTTCGGCCTATGGGGCGGCTGTTTCTCAAAGATCTTCAGGGGCCGCTAGAACGGCTCCTTATGGGGCCAAAGCTATCATTGTACGCTCGATGACCCAAAGTTTAGATGACGTACCTCACACAGGTTCCTTGCGTTATCAAACAGACATAAAGGCCATTCCAGCAATGGCCATAAGCACCAAAGATGCTGATTTATTGAGTCAATTATTGAAAGACCAAGCCGACCTCCATATTTATATGGAAAATTATGCAGAAATGCTTCCTGAAGCTCAATCGTTTAACGTTATTGGTCAGCTAACAGGCACTTTATTTCCCGACGAATATATTGCCGTTGGCGGACATTTAGATTCATGGGATGTAGGTGAAGGGGCTCATGACGATGGCAGTGGATGTATGCAAGGCATCGAAGTACTCAGGGTTTTCAAATCTCTAAACATCAAACCCAAAAGAACCTTACGAGCAGTTATGTGGATGAATGAAGAAAATGGAAGCAAAGGAGGAAAAGCTTATGCCAACTTGAGTGAAATGCGAAAGGAACATCATATAGCGGCCATAGAATCTGACCGAGGCGGATTTGTGCCTAGGGGTTTCACCAGTACAGGAAGTGCAAAACAAAAACAACAACTTTCAAAATGGAAGATCTTATTTGAGCCGTATGGATTGCATGATTTTGATCGTACAGGCGGTGGTGCTGATATCGGACCCCTATCAAAGCAAGGGACTTTTCTAATTGGATTACTCCCTGATGGCCAACGTTATTTCCGTTATCATCACACTGAAAAGGATGTCTTCGAAGCCGTTGATCGTCGCGAGCTAGAGTTAGGTGCGGCCTCCATGGCCAGTCTCGTTTATCTATTGGATCAATACGGTGTTAAGAACTAAACTAAAGTCATTAGGCTTTTACGCTCAAATAATTAGAATCTAGGTCATCATCGAGGCGAGAATACCGAATGGGTTTTTATTTTTTTATCAACACTATGAGATACCTTAAATATAATTATTGAAAAAAGAGTCCTACTATGGATCTGAAAATTAAAAATCATTGAAATTAAAATACGCCTTGCTTCTTGTCAGCACTTCCCTTTTGAATCTGTTTAGCTGCCAAAAAAATGAGATAGATGAAATCGAAATTATAGCCTCAACTACCTTAGAAATGGTGATGCTCAATGAAGACTTATCTTACCAAGTCACTGATACAGAAATAGGCATCATCCGTTTTACACAAAAAGAAGGTGTGGTCTCCGTAGACTTAGAGGTTACTAATTTTCCCGAAGGTCAATTGTCTTATTATCATGCCATTCACATACACAACGGAACTTGTGAATCACCCTCATCACATTGGAATCTGGGTAAAGATTTAGATTACAATTTTTGTAACGTGCTCAGCATGGATGAAGTATGGGCCAAACCCAAGGCGGGTGATCTAGGTAATGTCTATATCAATGAAGCAGGAGTGGGAGATTTTAGTTTACAGACAGATCTCTATACCATTGGATCAAATGACGCTTCAGACATTGTTGGAAAGATTATTTATATGCATGAAGTAGCCGAAAATTTTAAACAAGAATGTTTTGAAGATCACAACCATGACCACAATAACAAAAAAATAGCTTGTGGTACGATTGAACTTATGAACTAAGATGAAAAAATTACTTAAGTATGCCTTCACTTTATTTTCATCAGGGACCTTACTTTTTTTCTACTTAGTGGGAAAAATCACAGATAAATCTATGAATAAGGTTAAGGTTTTGGACCATTATGAGCCTTCTCAGCATGCCTTACAATTACACAGTGACTTAACCATTGCAGATCTCCATGCTGACAATTTATTGTGGGACAGAGACCTCACCTCAGCGACTACACACGGCATGGTCGACCTTCCCAAGTTAATCTCGGGAAATTATACCCTTCAAGTATTCGATGCGGTCATAAAATCTCCCCGAAACCTTAATTATCTTTCTAATTCGGCCGATACTGATAACCTTACCTTATTAGCAGCTGCCAATAGATGGCCGTTCAAAACTTGGTTCAGCCTCTATGCTCGTGCCTTACATCAAAGTGAATTACTTAAAACAGCTGTTCAAAACTCATCACAGCTAGAATTTATTCAAACACAAGATGACCTAAACTATTTTTTAAGGCTTCGGAAAAATAATAGTTATAAAATCGGTGCCATTTTATCAATAGAAGGCTTACATGCTCTTGAGGGGAATTTTCTGAATTTAGATGGCCTTTATGATGCGGGTTTTAGGATCATGGGACTCGTTCATTTTTTTGATAATGAAATAGGCGGTTCTTCAGCGGGTGAATCAAAACAAGGGCTGACAGATTTCGGAAAACGCATCATTCATGAAATAGAAAAAAAAGAAATCATCATCGATCTCGCTCATGCCTCTCCCAAATTAATAGAAGAGGTCCTTGAGATCGTCAAAAGACCCGTAATCGTCTCTCATACTGGAGTCAATGGCATCTTTGATAGTCCTCGGAATCTATCCGATGCCGATTTGCGGGCAATCGCTAAAAATGGAGGTCTGATAGGTATCGGATTCTGGGAGGAGGCCGTAGGGTCTATTCACCCGACTTCCATCGCTGCCGCCATAAGATATACAAGTGATTTAATAGGTGTAGATCATGTTGCATTAGGCTCAGATTTTGACGGTGCGGTTACTACCAGCTTTGATGCCTCAAACATTATTTTACTTACTGAAGCCCTCATTCAAGAAGATTTTTCCGATATAGAAATTAAAAAAATTATGGGAGGTAATCAAATTAAATTTTTAAGGCATAATTTACCAAAAAAATAAAAGTATATGAAAAAAATCAATGTGGTTGTATTCTTGATAATTAATTTTTTTAGCTGTAACAAGCCTAAGGTCACTGCTCCTCAAGAAATTAAAGGTGCTCTTGGAGAAAAAGCCATGGTGGCTACTACCCATCCTCTGGCTACTGCTGTTGGATTAGAAATCATGAAGAAAGGTGGTAATGCCATCGATGCAGCTATTGGCATTCAATTCGCATTGAGTGTAGTCTATCCACAAGCTGGAAACATTGGTGGAGGTGGCTTCGCGGTAATCCGGTTGGCAAATGGAAAAGTATCAACCTTAGATTTTCGCGAAAAAGCACCTCAGTTAGCCGAAAAAAATATGTACCTCAGCCCAGATGGTAAAGTGGTTCAAACAAAAATCAGATTGGGTCATCTCGCTTCAGGCGTTCCAGGATCGGTAGCGGGAATGTGGGAATTACATCAAAAGCATGGTCATCTCCCTTGGTCTGACTTAATCAATCCAGCTATTAATTTAGCCTACAGCGGTCATCTATTGACAGAAAGAATAGCTAAGAGTCTTAATGAGAATCAAAATAATTTTAGAGAAGCCAATCGATACCTGCCTTGGGTCCTCAAGGAGAAAGGTTGGAATAAAGGAGATACCTCTGTTCAAAAGCAATTGGCTTCTACCCTTTCTTTTATTCAAAAAAAAGGTCGCGATGGTTTTTATAAGGGTATTGTAGCGGATCAATTAGTTAAAGAAATGATGCTTGGCCAAGGTATTATTTCTGCAGCCGATCTGATCAATTATCAACCCGTCTGGCGAGATCCCATCAAGGGAACTTATAAAGGACACACCATCTATTCAATGGCACCTCCATCTAGTGGTGGGATCGCTCTGATTCAATTACTGAAGGGCTCAGAGTACTTAAATTTTGAAAGAATGAAATTCAACAGTGCGGAAATGTTACATTATAAAACAGAAGTAGAACGGAGAGTTTATGCCGACCGGGCTATTCATTTGGGTGATCCTGATTATTATGAGGTCCCCACAGAGGCGCTCATTAACGACAATTACAATGAAAAAAGATTTTCAAATATTAAGAAGCATAAAAAAACACCTAGTTCAAAGGTGATGGAAGGAGATGTTGCCCCTCATGAAAGTCCTGAAACGACCCATTTCTCCGTTGTTGATCCTGCCGGTAATGCCGTTGCCTTAACCACAACGCTTAATGGGAGTTATGGTTCTTCCGTTATGGTGAAAGGTGCAGGTTTTTTCTTAAATAACGAAATGGATGATTTTAGTGCCAAGCCAGGTGTTCCCAATATATACGGTCTCATTGGTTCTGAAGCCAATGCCATTGCTCCAGGAAAACGAATGCTCAGCAGCATGACGCCCACCATCGTAGAAAAGGAAGGTGCCTTGTTTTTAGTTACTGGTTCGCCCGGTGGGGCCACTATCATTACTACGGTTTTTCAAAGTATCATCAATGTTATTGATTTTGATATGGGTCTTCAGGAAGCCATTAATGCAAAAAAAACCCATAGTCAGTGGCTGCCTGACATCCTTTTCATTGAAAATGGGGGAATCTCCTCTGAAGTTCAATTAGATTTAGAGAAACGTGGGCATTCGATTAGTTTTAAAGAAAGCCCAAGCAAAATTAATGCGATATTGGTCCTTGAAGATGGTAGCCTGGAGGGGGGTGCTGATTACTTACGAAGTGATAGCTATGCCGAAGGATTTTAATTCTCTATTACCAGAAATTCCACTCTGCGATTGAGCCTTCGAGCGGCCTCTGATGAGTCTTTAGCTAGGGGTTGGCTTCCTCCCAGTCCCTTACCGCTTAATCGATTAGGTGATATTCCAGCTTGGATAAGATATTTTTCAACCACCTCTACTCTGTCTTCTGACAAGGTCTGATTAAGTGCCGGATTACCTAAATTATCTGTGTGTCCTCTTAACTCAATTTTAAGTGATGCGTTTGATTTAAGTACGTTGACCAAAAGATCCAACGAACGTGTGCTTCCCTCAATCATCTTATCGGATCCTTTGTAAAACAAAACTTCTTTAAGCTTGATCTTTTTTCCTATGTTGAGCGGTTCTACAAAAACTTTTATGGTATCCTGATTACTCCACTCAGTTGAAGGCAATAAGAGCGAAGCACTCATAAAACCGTCTATGTTTATGGATAACTCCAAATCCGGAAATCTCGCTGCTTTCCAAATGAATGGATTTTCCACTCTTAAACTCAAAGAATCTGTTTTAATATCAAATACACCTTCTACCATTTTTTCATTTTCAGCGTTAAGCACTAAAACAATCTTTTGATTTAATGAGGTCACAGGAAGTCGAGGACGTACCAAGGTATCTTTCACATATTTTAAGTCTGAATCAATACATATACGCCTAATATCTCCATATCCATCACTTTTGGTATTGGAAGTATAGTAGGCGACAGCAGCTACCTCCGAAAAGCTAAAAGACTTTTCAGCACCCGACGTATTGATTTTAGATCCTAAATTGACCGGATCAGACCATTTTTGCCATGTATCATCCAACCGTTTGGCATAATAAATATCAAAACTTCCCGATCCTTCTCTACCATTAGTTGCAAAAAATAAGGTCTCGTTGTCATGGGCTAAAAAAGGTGTCACTTCTTGCGCCCTCGTATTGATCCCATATCCTAAAGTCATTGGGGGACTCCAATTTCCGTTTTCCTGAAGATGAGAAATATACAGATCTTCAACTCCCATAGTTACATTGGCTTCCATGGACATCACCATATGTTTACCATCTCTGGAAAAAGCCGCACTGAAATAAGCTGATTTATTATTGAAATATTTAATCTCAAATTTCATAAAATTATCTAGGTCACCGTCTTGCCAATCCGCTATCATCAGTTGAGTTTCGTAACCAGCACCCTGTTTTGTCAAAGAGGCATAGACAAAAGATTGATTTTGATTTAAAAATCCAACTGCCCTATGAATGGATTCTGAATCAAGATCCAGTCTTTTACTTGAGCCCTCTTCAGATAGCCAAATATCTGTCGGCATAAAGCTTGAACTAGATATTGCTCTATTGTGCGTTTTTGAATAAATGAGTAAATAAGGGTTTTTAGATAATAAAAGGGCGCTTTCATCCGAAGCAGAATTGAGCTCAGGTATCGGTTCAGATTCACCATTAAATACAATCGTCTGATTTTGTGCCATCAAAAATGGTGTATTTATAAAACCAATCAAGAAAATAATTAAATTTAAATGCCTATCTAAAAATTCTTTCATAATGCTCAATAACCTTTTATCCTATCCACCAAAATTTCAGGCAATTCCCCTATTATTACGCGCTTATGGGACGTGATAATTTGGGGCACAGCCTCATTGATTTTTGTAACTACAGCAATGTGAGGAGTTATCATTATTTTGGGGTGGTCCCAAAGAGAACTTTGCTTCGGAAGGGGCTCTTCAGGAAATACATCTAAAAATGCACCAGACAATTGCTCATTTTCAATGGCTTCCATAATGTCATCATTAACTTGATGATGTCCTCTTGCGACGTTAATTAAATAAGTCCCTTTATTAAGTTTATCAAACAATTTTTTAGATAAAATGCCCCGTGTTGATTCCGTTGCAGGGAGCATAACGACTAAAATATTGATTTTACTGAGAAATAGATCCAGTTCAGCATTGAGATAACTCACTACATGAGGAATATTTTTTCTCGATTGACTTAATCCAAATACTTTGAATCCCAGATAATTCAGCTTTTCAGCTAGGTCAGCGCCTAAAGCACCCAGCCCCATGATTCCTACATTCATTTCTCGCTCAGGATTAGGCTCTTGATCCCAAACCTTATTTGATTGGTCTATCAAATACTTATCAAATTGCCGTTGATGATGTAAAATAGCTCCAATACAAAAATTGGACATCGGGCCACTCAGTCCTTCACCGATGATCCGAGTGATCGATACCTGTCGAGGAATATCCGGATCATTCATGATGTGATCGACCCCCGCACCTAAAGAAGCAATCAATTTTAAATTAGGGAGTAGCTTGAAAAGTCCCGGTCTATGATTCCATACCACCGCCGTAGTGATTTTTTCAAGGTCTACCACATCATCATAACAATAGATCTCCAATTGATCATCATAAGATTTGAATGCCTTTAACCAAGGATTTAAATTTTTTGAGACCGAATCAATTAATATGGCCATTATATATTTTTAAGTACTTCAATAAGTCCAAATATAATTCATGAATCTAGCGTATATGGAGGGATATGCTATTTATATTTATAATTTATTCTAGGATCTGAATTTAATTAGATAACAAGTACCGGCTCGCTCAAACTAAATCTACTTTAAATAAGGGATTAAGCATTTACATTAAATAAATTCCATTAATTTTGACCAGTTAATAAATCGTTTTTAAAATATTGAACAAATAAAAAACACTATGTATAAATTCATAACCTACAGCTTGATGATGCTCTTCATATTCACTGTGCAAGCACAAATTAATCTACCTGCTGGAAGTTCTGCAGCATCAGTTACGACAACGGTTGGTCTAACCGAGGTCTCCATATCCTATTTTAGACCTAAAATGAAAGGAAGAAAAATATTCGGTATTGATAGAGGTGCTTTACTTGAATATGGAGTTATGTGGCGCACAGGCGCTAATTCTGGAACAACCCTTACCTTAAGCACTCCGGCTAAAATAGGAGGCGTTGAGGTCCCTGCAGGCACTTACCTAATTATAACGACTCCGGGTGATAATCAATTTGATTTCATGCTTTATGGAGATCCTAGCATTGGATCAAACTTTTCTAAAATCAAAGCAGATCAAATTTTGGTCAACATGAAAGTGGATAATCTTAAATCCTCAACCATGATTGAGACCCTCACTTTCCAAATATCTGACCTATCGGCAGATAATACTAAGGCTAATATTCATTTTCAATGGGCTGATGCTTCTTGGAAAGTGCCCATGGAAGTCAGTTTTGATGAAATAGTTATGAAAGAAATTGCCAGCAAAACAAAGGTCAATTTATCAAACTATATGGCTGCTGCCAGTTATTATCTTGAAACAGGAAAAGATCTTAATCAGGCCTTGTCATGGGCCCAGCGTTTTCTTGCTGTTGAAAATAATCGCAGATACTTCTACCTCAGCAGGTTGGCCAAAATCCAAGCGGGTCTAGGCATGAAAAAAGAAGCCATCAAGACCTCAGAAGAATCCCTTGAAAAAGCAAAAACTGCGGGTGACGGCGCTTATATCAAAAGCAACGAAGCCTTCATTAAAGAATTGAAAAAGAAATAAGGTCAAACTTTAGTGTTAAAAAGGCAGATTCCAAGCATTCAAGCTTGAAAATCGCCTTTTTTTGAGTTTTTACTTCTAATTCATAGCCCTAGGTTTTTCTTGCATAAAGCTAAATAGCCAAGCCAATACAACCGTCAGAAGAACCCCAATGGCATTATACCATAAATAACCAATCGAAAAGTAACCATTCACGTTTAGGAAATGACAAACAATCACCACAGATTCTGCCATTATTGCAGCGATAAAGACTGAATTTCCTTGGACACGTTTGATAAAAAATGCGACAAGAAAAATACCTAAAATGGTTCCATAGAAAACAGAGCCAATAATATTTACGGTCTCTATTAGGTTTTCAGAATCACTCGCAATAAAGGCAAACATGATCGCCAAAACACCCCATATAAAAGTGATCCATTTGGATGCCATCAGATAGTTTTTATCCGTATCTTCCCTTTTAATAATTCTTTGATAAAGGTCAACCGTACTCGTACTGGCCAAAGAATTGAGTTCAGAAGAGGTAGAGGACATAGAAGCAGAGAGAATAACTGCAATCAATAAGCCAATAAATCCATGCGGTAAATAATTAAGAATAAAGGTTAAAAAGATATAATCTGAATCTTTAGTAGCCAATTCGGGATCTACTTCATTAATTAAATCTTTTACCTTATTCCGCATGACTTCTTGCTGTGCATCAATGCTGATCAAGTCGTCCTTAAATTTCAGCTTTTTTGTGGCATTTTCTTCTTCAGTATAAGATAACGTAAGATTCTTACGCTCTAAAATCAAATCATTATAGGAATTTTCAATAGTAATCAGTTGATCGTTTGCCCAACTTTCTCTAATGAGCTCCAACGATTGATCATTGAAATGTATGGGTGGCGTATAGAAGATATAAAAAACATAAACCATGACACCTACAAAAAGGATAAAGAATTGCATGGGAATTTTCAAAATGGCATTAAACATCAATCCCATACGACTTTCCCTTACATTTTTTCCTCCTAAATACCGCTGAACCTGACTTTGATCTGTGCCAAAATACGACAATTGTAAAACCAAACCTGCCATTAATCCAGACCAAATAGTATACCTTTTCTGAAAACTAAAATCAAAGTCAATGGCATCTGTTTTATCAAGAATTCCAGCAACTTCTACAGCATCCCTTAAGCTGATAAAATCAATTACATAATAAAGAATATATCCAAAAGCAACGAACATCCCTCCCATGATGACACCCATCTGCTGCTTTTGGGTAATACTCACAGCTTGAGTTCCTCCAGAAACCGTATAGATGATTACCAAAATACCCGTACCCAAAATAGTAAAGGAAAGATTCCATCCCAAAATCGTGGACAAAATAATAGAGGGGGCATAAATCGTAATACCTGCAGCCAAACCTCTTTGAATCAGAAACAAGAAGGCACCTAATAATCTCGTTTTAAGATCAAATCTTCGTTCAAGGTATTCATAGGCCGTATAAACCTTCAGTTTATAATAAATGGGAATGAAAAATACAGATACAATGATCAGTGCTAACGGCAGTCCAAAGTAATTTTGAACAAAGCCCATACCACTTGCATAGGCCTGTCCTGGTGTTGAAATAAAGGTAATTGCACTGGCCTGGGTGGCCATCACCGATAATCCAATCATCCCCCATTTCATCTTATGATTTCCCAGCAAATAGCTCTCTATATTATGTTGCCCTCTTGTTTTCCAGACACCAAAAGTAACAATGGAAAGCAGGGTCAGTGTCAGTACTAAGAAATCAATTTGATTCATTTAATAATTAGACTTTGAAATGAAGCATGGTGAGAGATTAGGTAGCATCTGAAAAAATCCTTTTTTTTATTCATTGATATTCAATTATCATAACAAATACATCATTTCTGACCCATAGAAATTAAATTAGTGAACATTCGATAAGCCCCTTCTACACCTGCAGGAAGCTCTCTGAACCATGAATAACCACTATAAATATAATAGCCTTCTCCGTGACTTGCCACGAGTAACCCTCCCTCTTTAGGAGATTCTCCAGGATCATTTGAACTTAAAATAGGCATGAATTTCTCATCCCATTCAGAGCAAAAATACAAACCTCTCTCTTGTACCCATCCATCAAAATCATGCATCGTAATTTTATTGGGGAAATTCATAGACCTATGTCTTGGCGCAAGAATCCTTACAGGAGCGGTTTCTACAGAGACACGATCCCTTGACAATAATAATGGATAAGGAGCGATTTCTTGGGTTACTAAATTTCTATTGGTATTATACTGAACGATTACGGTTCCTCCTTTAAAGCAATAATCAAAAAGTTCTTGGTTTTTGTAAGCCAGCCATTCAACGGTATTAAAGGCACGAACCCCCAATATAATCGCATCAAACTGCATCAAATGATCAACGGTCACATCGTCTTTATCCAACAAGCTCACCTGATATCCAATTTGTCTCAATAAATTTGGAAGCATATCTCCCGCACCTTCAATGTAGCCAATAGATTTACTTACCTTAGCCATATTTAATTTAATCAAATCAATTTTAGCCGGCTTCAGTACAGTTTGAACAGGAATATGATTGTAAGCAATAATTTGAACTTGCTGATTGGAAATATTCCCATCATCAGAAACAAAATAAGCTTTTAAATCACCTGAATTGGCCTTATATTTTGGTTTAATATTGATACTTATCAAGCGCTCTTCATTCTTCAATGAAATAAATAAGGCTGAATCATTGATGTCCGTTTGCCAATCTTTTGGAACGACTACATGAAGCTTACCGGAAACATTATCCTTCCCTGCTACTAATCGTAGATCTATCCGTTTATCATTATCATTAGAAAATACTACATTGTCAACCGATAAATTGATGGCTACATCAGGTACGATCGCGATAGGTCGATAAACTTCACCATCGACAGGATCTGTAAATTTGTGATGAATAGGTTGTACTAATTCCAAATATTGGTTTCCTATGGCTAAAGTAAATCTTGCCTTTAATATCGGCTCATTGGTCGCACCGCCAATTTGATCTTTATTAGCTACATGGTACATTCCCAGCGTACCCTTTTCGTTTAACCAATAAGGTGTGGTCATGGCAATAGAATCAGGAATTTTTAATGAATAGTCATTCACGATTTTCTGATTGTAAAGCATCACTTGATCCAACTCAACATTATAACCCCATGGTTCGATGGTCAATTCAATTAATTTTATAGGAAAGTCTATCCTGTTAATGGCTTCTATACTCAGCTTTACCGTCTCTCCTCTTGCATAACTATAATCATCTGAAATGACTTCTAAATAAGTACCCGTGATTGCCATAATGGTCTGATTGATTTCATTCAATTTGATTTCCTTCCAATATTGATCGGACATTTTGAGCAACTCTTGTCTTGCTTTCAACAGATAGCCCAAAGTTGGTTTTGGATTCTCCACTTTATAAACTTCTTGGGCTTCTAATAAGAATTGCGCCATTTTTTGACTTTTTTCAACCCTTTTCCAGGAAGTATCAATACCCCCAAAAACATCAGTATGAGAACTATCTCCTCGCCATAATTCTAAATATTCAAGCTCATCACCTCTTGAACCTGTCGATCCAAATCCTTGACTTTTATGCATACTGCGGCTTTGAGCAGCCATCTCGGTATATGAAATTCCTAAATTAGGATTGTAAATACCTACATTGATTGAATATAACCCTTCGGGGTTAAACTTAATCTTGTTCCTTGCGTAAAACCAGGAGCTGGTATTCCAAAAAAGCTTTTTAGGTTGCCATACCTCAATCGTTTTCAGCTGATCTGGATAAACGCTGGAATCACCCGCCAAGTCAAATGCCTCTAAAGCCAATAAGGCGGAAGTAGTATGATGACCATGGGTGGTACCTGATAAGGTATTAAATCTTGTGATGATGACATCCGGCTTAACGGTCCTGATCACCCGAACAAAATCTCTTAAGACTTTTTCCTTATCCCAAATGGACAAAGTCTCCATTGGAGTTTTGGAATAACCAAAATCATTGGCTCTAGAAAAAAATTGGGTGCCTCCGTCTATTCGCCTAGCCTCAAGTAATTCTTGTGTCCTGATCAAGCCCAAGTTTTCACGTATTTCAGGACCAATCAGATTCTGTCCCCCATCCCCACGAGTCGCTGATAAATAAGCGGTATTGAATAACTTTTCATTGGCATAATAGGCTATCAGTCTTGTGTTTTCGTCATCTGGATGTGCCGCTACATACAATACCGAACCCAACACATTCAATTTTTTTAATAATTGTTTGACTTCCCCTGAAGGAATTCTTTGAACGGATTGTGCGGCTAACGAGCTGATCAATAACCAGCAACTCAAGGTAATTATACTACGTAGAAAATGCATATAAAAAATTAATCGATGTCATTCAAGCAAGTTAAAGACCAAAGCGACATGAAAAACTGAGCTTTGTATGTCAAAGATAAGCAGCCTAATGAAGAATAGAAATGAAAACCCCTTTTTAAGGATGTACGGCTAATGCAGAAAACAAGAAATTTATATAAAATCAATGATAGAAACCAAAAAATTATTTAAACTGAAAAAATTATTTATTTATTCCTCCTAGTAAATAGTTCCCTCATAACTGACGATCTAATGAGCCGTACATAGCGACATAAAGGGATAATATTTAGCAGATTCAATTTGTTTTTTAGCTTAAAATAAATAATTTTCAAAGATAATAGGTTGCAAAAATTAATCGAAAACATCCTTTTTGACTTTTCCTATTTATTGTTGTGTGCCCTATCGATCGGGTATTTCATGGTACTTTACTTTGGGGTAGGTGCGCTATTCTTATTTGCTTGTAAAGGATTAGAACGTGTGAAGCTCCTACATAAAATAGAATTAAAACCGGTAGAAAAAAAACAGATAACTTTCGAAATAGCACATTCAATAAAATCGATCCTCATTTTTGGCTTTTCTATAAGCCCTGTAATTTATCTTGTTCGGACAGATTTCATATTGCTATTGCCAAATACCTGGCTGAATATAATGCTAGGAATTGTGCTACTCACACTTTGGAATGAAGTTCATTTTTTTGTTGTTCACCGCCTTATGCATTTCGATTTTTTCATGAGGCATATTCATTTCATTCATCATAAATCAAGAATCCCAACGGTTTACTCAGTTTACAGTTTCCATTGGTTTGAAGCATTTTTACTAAGTACAGTCCCTCTAACGATACTCCCATTTATTCCTTTTTCAATAGTGGCGGTGTTCATCTATCCATTTGTAAGTATCTTACTGAATTTCGCGGGTCATTGTAATTACCGTTTTGGTAATGGAAAGAGAGACCAATGGTTAAATTTTGGAACTGCGCACAATACACATCACACAAAAGGCAGAAAAAATTACGGCTTTGCCCTCAATTTTTTGGACAAATTATTTTCTAGACTAAATAAATAAAAACATGGAAGAGGTCTATATCATAAGTTCGGGTATTTTTTTACCCAATGAGCCCATTTCAAATTATGAAATGGAAGACTATTTGGGCCGAATCAATGGGAAAAATAGCCCTGTTAAAGACCGTATTTTAAGACAAAATGGTATAAATAATCGATATTATGCGCTAAATAAGGCACAAAAAAGCACGCATTCCAATACTCAATTAGCCGTTCATTCGATCAATCAAGCAGTCAAAAGAAGCCCCCTTGGATCAAAAGACATTCAGCTCTTAACCACTGGAACTACACAAGGAGATTTGCCCATACCAGGGTTTGCTAGTATGGTGCATGCCCAGTTGGATTTTAAGAGATGTGAATTAGCTAGTTTTCAAAGTGTCTGTGCCAGTGGTATGATGGCCTTAAAAAACGCTTTCCTTCAATTAAAAATTGGAGAAAAACAAAATGCAGTTTGTGTTGGCAGTGAATTTGCCAGTAGGCTGTTTAAGTCCTCTAGGTTCGAAGCCCAAGGACTAAAATCATTGCCGTTTGAATCAGAATTTTTAAGATGGATGCTCTCAGATGGGGCCGGCGCCTTTGTATTGCAAAATAAAAAAAACAAGAACGGGATTTCTTTAAAAATAGAATGGATTGACATCAAATCTCATGCCAATGAATTTCCAGTTTGTATGTTTACAGGCAAAAATAATAACAAAGATGAAGATGAGCTTAGCTGGTTAGATTACCCCAGCTATGAGCAGGCTTCCCAAGCAGGAGTCCTCAATTTAAAGCAAGATACGAGGTTATTAGAAAAGGTTATAGAAACAGGCGTGGCACATTATTTCGAGCTTATTGACAAGGGAAAAATTGATAGAGATAAAATTGTCTGGCTTTGCTGTCATTATTCGTCAGAAATATTCAAAGGTCCTATAAAAGAATTAATGCGCAAAGGTGGGGGAGAAATTGCGGATGAAAAATGGTTCGGAAATTTGATAACTAAAGGCAATACGGGCGCTGCTTCTATATTCATCATGTTGGAAGAGCTCATGTATTCGGGGAAACTAAAAAAAGGAGATACCATTTTGTGTATGGTTCCTGAAAGCGGTCGATTCATTACTTCTTTTATGCAGTTAACAGTGGCAAATAATGAGAGGAAAGAGATAAAGAGCTATCCGATAAGGGACATAGAAGCACCTCAACTGATCATCCAAAAAAATGATGTTTCAGAATGGTTGGTTAGACAATTGACACAGATATGGATTAATTTTGAAACTGACCTATTGAATACGGCCATTATAACTAAAATCCACGAAGGAAAACTAAGCTTGGCTGATTATAAGTTGTTATTGTTAGACATGAGGCAGCAAGTCATCGATGGGTCTCAATGGATCTCCCGGGCTGCATCTAATATTGATATTGATTTGTTCGAATTGAGGTCGGCCTTCATTAAGCATACAGCAACCGAGCACAAAGATTATCAAATGCTGGAAAAAAACTATGTAGCCTTAGGGGAACAAATAGAGACCATTCAATCAGGAGAAAAAAATATAGGATCCGTTGCCTTAAGCTCTTTCATGTTTCAGCAAGCAAGCAAACCCAACCCAATAGATTTATTAGGATCGATGTTTATTATTGAAGGAATTGGCAAGCGATTGGCTGGTTTTTGGGGAGAAATGATCAAGGATCAATTAAAGTTAACGCAAAATCAAGTATCATTTTTTACCTACCACGGCATGGCTGATGAAAACCATTTCCATAACTTAGAGAGAGCATTAAATCATCCAAAAATGAATATGACCGTGGCTAAAAACATTGTTAAAACGGCCAAGACTACGGCTAAACTTTATAAAATGCAATTAGAGGAATTAGGAAATTATTGATGCTCAGCTTATTCATATTTTGCTTTATTTATTATTTAATTGCGGGAACCGTTATCGTATTAGGCTACCATAGATCTCTTACGCATCAGGCATTTAAGATGCGAAAATGGTTTGAATACCTTGTGGTAGTTTTAGGATTGCCTGCTGGCACTCCTATTCAATGGGTGGGCAATCACCGATTTCATCATGCACATCCAGATGTAGACATAGATCCCCACTCGCCTATTATTCACGGGTTATGGTACGCCCACAATGGCTGGTATATCAACTCTAAAAATGGACTGCTTTGTTTCTTATATGCACTGGCTGGGCCCATACGCTTTCTAATTGATGCTTGGAACAGGCCACGAACCAATCAAGAATACAATCATTTGGCCGTGGATATTGCTGCAAATCCATTTTATAGATATATATCACGCCCCTCCATCTATGGGATACTGCTCTTGATACATTGCCTTATACCATTTACATTTGCTTATACGGTTTGGGGGTTTAGTGGTCTGATTGTATTGTGGATAGACCTTGTCATCATTTTCAATTTAGGAGATAGCATCAATAGTTTAGGTCATGAAAAAATAGATGAAGATACCAGTATGGTTAATCATACTGTTTTGGCTTTTTTTACATTTGGTGATGGGTACCATAAAGATCATCATAAAAATCCTGGTTCGGCCCGATTGGGATTTCAATCCAAACAGATCGATGTGGGCTGGGGAATTTTACTTGTTTTAAAATTCTTTAATTTAGTGTATGATATTAATACATTAGAAGCGCAAGAAAACCCAAGTTGATCCTATGATAGTAGATTTTGAGTTAGAAGAAGAAAAGCACGATAGCAGAGATCCAAATCCCTGGCTGGCCTTATATTTAGACAATAGTATACCAATCAATGACCAGACAAAAAAAGCATTAATGTCAGATAATAACTCTAAATCAAGTTATTATCTATCTCCTATCATCAAAGTTTGGTCAAAAGTAGTAATGTTTTTGATACATCTATTTAAGTTTTTCTTCCCCAAACTAATTAACTCATCAAAAATACTGCATTATATTTTGTCTTGGGGGCTCAAGCGATTTGTGAGTCCAGATGCCAACTTACTTATATTTCGACATTTTCATATAGGTACGGAAATTTTACAATTTATAGCAGCGAATATACCTGGAGTAAACTTGGTAGGAGACCCACTAAAACCAAAAACCTTCGAGGATGTAAAAGATGATTTGTTTTTAAAGCATGATTTGAATTTATACAATTTTGTCATCCGACTCAATAGTCAACTTAAAGAAAAGAGCATCACCATCAAACCACCAAAGAAAATAAATTTGGAGATGATCACAGTGGATCAGTTTGATCACATAGATTTTCCGAAGAAATGGACAAACATTGTAGACTTGCGTTCGGCGATAGAACTCTTCACCCCTTTTTATCAATTATTTCTAACTTCAAATGATTTTATTAGAGCCTCTAATTCATTGCAATTAGATGAAACGATAGCCATTTATACTTCTCAGATTTTAGGCGCACCCGGTCATTTAGGTTTAGTAAATAATAAGCATCCCATGGTACCTGTCTCTACTTATACTGCCGCTTATAGGTTGGTATTACATGGCCTGGCTGCGGAAACACTTCATGAAATTTTGGTAAATATGAAACTTAACAAAAGTTTAGATGGCGTAGTGGTTCCCGCTAAATAAAATTTTTGAAATCCTTAATTAAAAGCTCTGATTTTACAACATTCACCTCTGCCTTAAACAACATCAAACCTAAGAGCAATCATATATTTAAACATTATTCGTACAAATCCGCCGTGTCGACTTGACAAACTGCTACTTACATAGCGGCTAATTTAGTAGTCACCGCTTCAAAAAAAAGTCTCCCTTTTTCAGAGGTCGCTGCTTTGAGGTCTCCCAAACCCGTATCTTCTGAGATTTGAGACCATGTTCTTTCAGGCCACAACCAACCCTCTTGCATAACTTCAATCTTACTTTTTCGTTCATGGTCCATCCCTATCTAAGACAAAGTCCTCACCAAAGCAGGTCTTAAATACATCATTAAGCTGGTTTCCATCTCATCAGAATGATCATCCGGTATTTCGAAATAGGTGCTAGGATCTAATATTTTAAACCAACTGCAGGTAGCAAGCCACATTTTTAGATATTTAGCGCCCAACTCACGAAGCAGAGTCTTAAAATTATTCCCTCCATGGCCGTTCAAAATCAATAACTTGTAAATACCTTGACGATTCAAGACTTCAACCAAATCATTGAGCACTGCCATTTTTGTACTTGGATACATATTTAAATCTAATTTATATCTCTCTGACCTGTATTCACACCGAAGGGTACGGTGGATAACAACATCACTTGCGCGCCCTTTTCCCAAACTTTTTTGGCAGATTCTTCGCCAATGGCATCTCCTTCATAAAGATCTGTATAATAAGGTAAATGGTAATTATGGGCCTTAGTTACTCCCAAAAGCAGAATGGCATGTTAAATTGATTGTTGCTCAATCTCTTTCCAATTGGGTTCAGCTAAAATATAAGGTATCATAGGTTCAAATTAATTTTCAAAAGGTAGTTCATCAAAATCAGTTTCAGTGTATGTCATTTTTAAATCAGTCAAAGAGGCTCTAGAAGCAAAATTATTATGATAAAGGGCTCCTGTTCCGAGACCTTGATGAGATGAATTCGGATACTGAGCGACAAATTGGGTAATCGCATTGAGCCCTATATTTGATTCCAAAGCTGAAGTTACCCACCAGCCAATATTGCGATCTTCAGCACAATTGATCCATTGATTAGATTCCATAAATCCGCCCAAAAGGCTGGGCTTTAGGATGATATAAGCTGGCTTGATGCTATCTAATAACGCCTTTTTTTCTACATCTTGTTCAATGCCAATGAGTTCTTCATCCAGTGCAATGGGAATTTTACTCGATTGACAAAGCTCATTCATGGCTTCCCACTGACCTTTTTGAATCGGTTGTTCGATAGAATGAATATTAAACTCACTCAACTGATTTAATTTATTCAATGCCTTCTCTGGCTCAAAAGCACCATTGGCATCTAATCGAATGATTATTTTAGATGAAATTTTTCTTAAATAGGACACCAACTTCAGTTCTTTTCCGAAATCTAAAGCCCCTATTTTTAACTTGACACAATCAAAACCTAAGGCCATTTTTTCTTCAATTTGATCTCGCATGAAGATTTCATCACCCATCCAAACTAAGCCATTGGTTTTAATCTGTATTTTGTGTTGAAGAAAAGGTGAATTAAACCATTGCCTGATCCCCCGTTGTATCAAATCTAACAAGGCCATCTCCAATCCCATTCTGATGGCAGGGAACTTAAAAGCGAGTGTTTTCGCCAAAGCATAAACCTCGGGAACAGAGGTGGGCGTTTTGTGATCGGCTATTTCAATGATCAGCTCGCTGAGTTTTTGAGGAATTTTATCTATAGGATCAGCCGACAAACCATTTAGGGGCGCTACCTCTCCAATACCAAATACACCTAAACTGCTGGTATCCCAAACTCGTAAAAACCAAACTTCCCTAGTTTTCATGGTTCCGCGACTTGTACCCACAATAAATTTAAAATTTAAAGTATAGGGTTTATATTCGAGCCGGAACATAATTCAAATGGACATTAAAAAAATTCATCCTGAAAATTTTAATTATCAATTACCCAAGGAGTCTATTGCTCAAACGCCCTTAGAGGTTCGATCCAATTCAAAATTACTACATTATCGAAATGGAAGCCTAGCCCATCATCAGTTTTCTTTCCTTCCTGAATTGATAAAAACCAAATCTTTGATTATTTTTAATGATACCAAGGTTATTCCTGCCCGAATGATTTTCCATAAAGCTACGGGTGCTCGCATTGAAATTTTCTTGCTTGAGCCTTTAGCACCTACGGTAATTATAGAAGAAATCATGTCTTCTAAAGGTAGTTGTACCTGGATATGTCTGATTGGCAATGCCAAAAAATGGGCCAATGATGCTGTTTTAAGCATCACCGTTGATCAGATCCAATTAACTGCCAAAAGAATATCTAAAGATACCGTTCTGTTCAATTGGTCGCCTCAAAAGACTTGGTCCGAACTCCTTTTAGCACTAGGTAAAGTGCCGCTTCCTCCTTATATATCAAGAGCGCCGTCAAGCGCAGATCAAAACCGCTATCAAACCGTTTATTCCACCCTTGAAGGCGCCGTTGCGGCACCCACTGCCGGACTGCATTTTACCAAAGAGGTACTCGATGAGTTGGGAGACAAACACCAACTAGATTACCTGACACTGCATGTATCCGCAGGTACCTTTCAGCCTATTAAAACAAATGCAGAGGAGCATCATATGCACCGTGAACAACTTCGCATTACCCGAAGCAATCTAATCCATTTACTTGAAAATGAATCAGTCATTGCTGTAGGCACTACAAGCTTGAGAAGTTTGGAATCTCTGTATTGGTATGGTGTCAAATTGATAAATGGGGATCCTGATTTTTTCATACCGAAACTATATCCTTACCAAAATCACAAATCATTACCGGACAAAAAAACAGCACTCTCTGCCGTGCTCAAATATTTGGACAACCGCTCAATAAGCGCGGTAATTGGTTATACAGAAATTTTTATATTCCCCGGCTATAAATTCAAAATAGTCAATAAAATGATTACAAACTTTCATATGCCTGGAACAACGTTAGTCATGCTAATTGCTGCGTTCTGTGGCCCCAATTGGAAAAAAATTTACGAGGAAGCCCTAAAGCATGACTATAGATTTTTAAGCTATGGCGATAGTTCCTATCTTGAACCAGATTTAAAAAAATCTTTCCCCCAGATTATACGATAACAAAAAAATAAAATCATGTGATTAAAATACATAAACTAGTCGCCCTTCTCATTTTAACAATCTGCTCTTGTCAGCAAATTGAAAAACAGCGCTTTCGCTTGACCTCAAAGCTTTTCAATAAAGGAATCACAATAGCGGGAATTGCACATCTAAAAGAAAGTGACCCTGATTGTAATGATAAAAATTGTGCTATGATTGAAGTCAATTACCCCATTTTTAAAAGTAAACCCTTATTAAACCAGCGGATCGAATCTATCCTTAAAAGGGAGATAGAGGGATTTCTTCCTTCCGTAGGTACTGCAAAAACCATTAATGATTATATGAAATTATTTATCAAAAGTTATGTGTCATTCAAAGAGCAATTTCCTGAAAGCAAGACACCTTGGTTCCTTGAAATTGTGATTGAAACGAATTACAATGATTTCGGCTGGCTTTCTTTTGCTTCTAGCAGTAAGTCGTATACGGGCGGGGTTCGTAACAATGAATGGTTACAATATATAAATATGGATACTTTGGGTAGGAACATAGATATTGAAGATAAAATTGGAGACTTTTCAAAGCTACGTCAGGAAGCTGAAATTATTTTTAGAAACCAAAACCAAATCCCTCCTGATGCTCGCTTGAGTGCCACTGGATTTACATTTAAGAACGACAAATTTCATTTACCCGAAAACATTGGCAGCAATGACACACATATATTACTCCATTACAATAATTATGAAATCGGAAATAATATTCAGAGTGCTATACTGATAAAAATTCCATATTCATCAGTTACTGACAACCCTGAAATTCCTTATTACGAGGATGTCATCATGTACTATAAAGATTTTTTAAATTGGTGGTCAGATCAAAATTGGACACCTTAGCGGACTTAAAATAGTCCTAGAGTTTTGAGTAACTCCTTTATTTACCAAAGCCCTCAACACTTGGAGCCGTTCACTCATCAAGATCCCTCATAGGTATGCATCTTTAAATCATCCTCTTTGATGATTCTTCTCAATATCTTACCCACATTAGATTTAGGCAACTCCGAGATAAATGAAACATGACGTGGACATTTATAGCCTGTTAACTTTTCCTTACAATAGGCAATAATCTCAGCCTCGCTTAAGGTTTCATCCTTTTTGACAACAACCGCTTTCACAGCTTCTGTTGATTTAAGATCGGGCACACCGATCACTCCTACTTCCAGTACCTTGGGATGAGATGAAATAACATTTTCAATCTCATTGGGATAAACATTGAATCCCGATACAAGAATCATTTCTTTTTTTCTATCTACAATTTTAAAAAAACCTTCCTCATCCATTATAGCTACATCACCTGTTTTAAACCAACCCTCTTGCATAACATGATCTGTTTCTTCTGGTCGGTTGTAATATCCTTGCATTACTTGCGGACCTTTGACGCAGAGTTCTCCTGGATCGCCCACAGCCACCTCGACAAAATCATCATCAAAGTTCTTTATTTCCGTATTGGAAATAGGAAGTCCAATCGTACCCATTTTATGCCTTCCATCTAATGGATTAATCGTAAGCACGGGTGAGGTCTCCGTAAGGCCATAGCCTTCTGCCAATGGCGTTCCTGTTATTTCAAGCCATTTTTCAGCGACTGAATTTTGAACCGCCATACCCCCACCAAAACCAAAACGAAGCTTACTGAAGTCACAATTTTTAAATTCAGGATGATTCAATAATCCATTAAAAAGAGTATTTACACCACTCAATATAGTAAATTTATGCTTCTTGAGTTCCTTTACAAAACCATCCATATCTCGGGGATTGGTAATTAAAATATTTTGGGACCCCGAACTCACCGAACCTAGTACATTGGCGACTAAGGCAAAAATATGATAAATAGGGAGTGCGGTAACATAAACCTCAGCTCCTTCTTTCAAACCTCCACTTTTCATCCAGGCATTTACTTGTAATAAATTGGCAACTAAATTACCATGAGAAAGCATTGCACCTTTGGAAACTCCCGTGGTACCTCCCGTATATTGAAGAAAAGCTAAATCGCTATTTTGAATAGGTGGCTGGACAAAATCATGATTGGCTCCTAATTTAAGAGCTTTCATCAAAGGAGTCACCTCTGGAAGGCTGAAGGAGGGAACCATTTTTTTGACGTATTTGACAGCAAAGTTGATCAGACTTCCTTTTATCCCTCCGATCATATCTCCAAGTTGTGTAACCAATACATGTTTCAACTTAGTTTCAGACAAAATACCTTCTAGGATACTTGCGAAATTAGCTAAAACGATAATTACTTTCGCATCAGCATCATTCAGTTGGTGTTTTAATTCACTTGAGGTATATAGCGGGTTTACATTTACTACCGTCATTCCCGCCCGTAAAGCTCCAAATAGCACTACGGGATATTGAAGTAAATTGGGCATTTGAATCGCTACTTTATCCCCCCGATTCAGTCCTAAGTCATAAATCAAATAAGCAGCAAAACTATCTGAAGCTATGTTCAACTCGTTAAAAGTCATTACTTTACCCATGTTTTCAAAGGCCGGATAGTTACCGAATTTTTTGAAACTATCATTCAAGAGTTCGGCTAAGCTTTCGTATTCAGTACTATCAATTTGTTGAGGGACTTCTTTCGGGTAGTGTGCATGCCATGGAGCGTTTTTCATTTTTTCACTGTTGTTTTTTATACGAACAATAATCACAACAAATTAGTCTAATTGCTCGGCTTCTCAAATAATAATCAATCTTTATCTTGGTTTCAAATAAAAATTATTTAATGACAAAATAATATTTTTTCGACGTTTTCCTCAATCCTTTGGCATAACGCTAGTTTAACCAATACATTTATTAAACCAAAGCGTCTGAATTTAATTTTTTTTTTGCATATTGCGGCGGAAATGGAGAAAATTGAATTCGAAATATGGGGGTTACAGCTATTAGAACCTATGGCTTTAATCCTTAATTTAATCATGTGTTTTCAAAGCTTTCATCACTATCTTGAAATCAATAAATCCTTCGCTTCCCCTTTTTCTTCCTACTTTGGTAAGTTCTTTTTATGTATTTCTATCTCTACTTTTTTTGCTGCTTGGTCACATTTATTTTATAATTATTTAGGCATGGCAGGTAAAATACCTGGGTATAGCACTACCATCATATCCATTGGCATGTTAGAATATGCGATGGTCATTTACCTTTATCCCAAAGGCAATATTTTATTAAAATCGATCATCGCGTTCCTTATGGCCAGCACCTTTAGTTTGCTCATTTTCGAATTAAAATTCTTGTGGGTTGCCATTCATATGGCTATTGGGATTGTTCTGTTTTTAGGAATGCCCTTTTCTTTTAAAATTATAAAAGGTGAAGAAAAAGCAAGCTTTTTCTTTTGGGGATTTATCTCCATGTTAATGACGCTTCCTGTGGAGCTACTCAGATTGAACCTTCACCCATGGTTTCAGCACCAAGACATCTCACATGTTTTTATGATCTGTGCACTCTATTGTTTTTTTAAGGGTGTTCGTCTAACAGAATTGATCAGCAGCCAGGTCAAAGTTTAATTTTTTTAATTCTTTTTTCTTGTAAGTGTGATATTCAAAGTAATAAAATTAGGATAAATACAATTAATTTAAGACAAATATTAATCCCTATCCAAATGAAAAAACTTAGTGCTCTCTTGTTTTTAATAATGCTCTCTTGTGAAAAAAAAGAAGATCTCTCTCAAAATGAGAGATATACCATTGAGCAATTTATGAATACTACTCAAGTATTTGGCGGTGATTTCTCGGTAGATGAGAAAACAATTTTGATTACTAGCAAGGCAAGTGGCGTCTTAAATGCCTATAGCATTGATCTTGAAACAGGCGAACAAACACAACTTACCCATTCTTCGGAAAATGCCATCATCGCTCGGTCTTACTTTTCCTCAGATGATAGAATTATTTATACGAGTGACGAGGGGGGAAATGAATTGACTCAAATTTACATAAAAAATAGGGAAGGCAGCGTGATCGACCTCACGCCTGACAGTGCCAAGGCCTCCTATTACGGATGGAATCACAATAATACGGCCATCTATTGGGCCTGTAACAAAAGAGATCCCAGATATTTTGATTTGTATCGAACCGAAATAATAGGTGCATCGGTAGCTGAGGGTGGGTTTCAAACCAATAAAATATACATAAACGATAATGGCTTTACGCCTTCAATAGTCAGTGATGACGAACGATACATCGCCCTTTCTGAAAGAGTGAATACTTCTGATGCAAACATCCATCTTTTAGATACCCAAACAGGAGAGGTATCCCTAATCACCCCTCATGAAGGTTTCGTACTTAATGAGCCACAGTTCTTTTCAAAAGATCATAACACTTTATATTTCACTACTGACCTTGATAGTGAGTTTGCCTACCTAATGTCTTATAACATCGGTAACCAAACCCAAAAAGTAGAACAAAAAGCCGAATGGGCCATAAGTTATGCCTACCTGTCTCAAAATGGTGCATACCGTGTCACTGGTATCAATGAGGATGCAAGTACCAAAATCATCATTCAAGACACTCATTCAAAAGAAATCATTACCATCCCAAATTTACCCGAAGGAGATATCTCATCGGTAAACATTTCGGATAGTGAAACGCAAATGACCTTCTATCTAAGCAGTTCTAAAATACCTCAAGACCTATTTTTATACCATTTTAAAAATAAAACACTTAAAAAGCTAACTCATACACTTAACCCTGAAATAAATCCCGATGATCTTGTCGCCGGACAAGTCATTCGATTTCCTTCCTTTGACGGTCTTTCCATACCTGCCATTCTATATAAACCAAATAACATCCAGAAAGGAGACAAATTATCTGCTTTGTTGTATGTCCATGGTGGACCTGGAGGACAAACAAGGCTGGATTATACAGATAGAATACAATATTGGGTAAATCAAGGTTATGTGGTGCTTGCCGTAAATAATAGAGGGAGTTCGGGATATGGTAAAACCTTTTATAAGGCCGATGATTTAAAACATGGGGATGTTGACCTGAAAGATTGCATCGCATCCAAGAAATTCTTGATCAACTCAGGTTATGTAGCTGCCGATAAAATTGGAATTATGGGAAGTAGTTACGGTGGATACATGGTGATGGCGGCCTTGGCATTCGCCCCTGATGAGTTCGCTGTAGGCGTTAATTATTTTGGTGTGACCAATTGGTTACGTACCCTAAGGAGCATTCCTGCCTGGTGGGAAGCCTCTCGAAATGCCTTGTATACTGAGTTAGGAAATCCCGAAACGGACAGTCTTGCCCTCTACAACAAGTCACCTTTGTTCTTTGCCCATCAAATCACCAAGCCCTTTATCGTTTTTCAAGGGGCCAATGATCCTAGGGTACTTCAAATTGAATCTGATGAAATAGTCGCTGCCGCTAAGAACAATAACATCCCAGTTGAGTATATTGTTTTTCCTGATGAAGGTCATGGCTTTACAAAGAAGGTAAATAATATTGAAGCTTCTCAAAAAACGCTGGAATTTCTAGATAAATACCTAAAGGGGAGTTAAGCTCAATTTTTAAGCAAAATGATGAATTTAAACGATCTCAAATACTCCATAGGTAAATTAGAAATGCCTACTTCCCTAGTAATGAATGAAATAAAGGAAGGTATTGAAGCCCATGCCTCATTTCCTGAAAAACTGAAGACGCTGGTTAAGTCTATCTGAGTGGAACAAGAAGATTGGCTCTATAGACCGGATAGATAGAATATTAATCAAGTCATACACCATTATGTCGACAGTCATATGCAATCGGTCACCCGGATTAAGTGGGGGCTAACGGAGTCAACACCCATCATCAAAACCTATCACGAAGCATTGTGAGCGCAAATGTCCGATTACCATGGACCGATACAACCCTCACTTGGAATAATCTCGAGTTTACATGCCCGATGGGTTTATTTATTGAATTCCATGAAACCTCAGGATTTTGAAAAAACATTTGTACATCACGATGGGGAAATGAGATTGGATGAGGTTTAAGCCCTCTATGCATGGCATGGTGAGCATCATTTGGCTCATATATGCAAGCGCTCAATTCAAAAGTAAGTTATACTTAGCTGAAGTGTAGTTTCTTTATTTATATGCTCCCTTTATATTCATTTTAAGAACATAAGTAGCTTTTGAGGCAGACATAAGAAGAAAGTCTCGTTGTTCAATCAAAAAAACAACCGTTCCTGATACACTAAGAATCATTTATCATTTTCTCAACTGTTTCTATTATGGTCTTCTTTGGAGGAGACACTTTCGAAACTATAAATCCAACGATCATAGCCATTAAAAAAGAGGGTGCTAGTACATCAAGTTCTATAAAATAATCACCTACCCCTTCCATATTTGATACTACAAACTTGAAAAAAATGATAGAAAAAAATCCGGTAATCATAGAAGCAATAGCTCCTTTTTCAGAAAATCCTTTCCAAAACAATGATAAAATAATTACCGGACAAAAAGTGGCTGCAATACCGGACCATCCAAATATCATGATCCAAAAAATCTTCCTATCCGGATACAAATAGTATAATAAAATTGCAATACCCAGTGCCATTAGTGCCATTCCAATGGTAACTAGTCTTGAAACTTTTGTCAAGTCTTGATCTTTTAAATCAGGTCTGAATATTTTTTGATAGAAATCTCTCGTAATTGCACTAGAGGCAAGAATAAGAAGAGAATCAATGGTTGACATAATTGCTGAAAGTACAATGGCAATAAAGATAGCAACTAAAATTGCTGGTAAGAATTCATTGGTTACCAAGCTCAAAACATTTTCTCCTCCTGTCCCTAAAATAACTTCGGGATCTTGACCTTTTTGTGTAAAATAAATTCGAGCAAGAATTCCAATCGTGACTGCTGCAGCATCAGTTAATAATGTAAAAAGCAGTGCAACCCATTTACCTTTATCAATTTCTTTTTCGCTTTTAATAGACATAAAGCGAACATACACTTGTGGTGATCCTAAAAAACCCAATCCGATCATTGAGAAACCTAAAATCGTAAATAAATTAAGCCAGCTATTATCGCATCTCCCCAGGAATTGTGTTAAGGTGGGATCAATAGCGTTGAGTCCTGCAGTAATTCCCACTCCATGATCCATGGAAAACCATACAACAATTGGCAATAAAACTAATCCAAAAAACATTAAAATACCTTGAAACATATCAGACCAAACAGCAGCTACGAATCCACCTATAAAAATATAGAGCAAGACAATAAAAAATCCAATTATCGCACCCACTCGATAGTCAATATTAAGCATTGATTCAAAGGCAATTCCAGTAACATCCATTTGGGAAGCGACATATATAACCACAAATATGACGAGTGCCGAAGCAGCTACAATTCGAAGTGTATTTGTAGATGATTTAAAATGTGCCTCAAGGTAGTCTGGTATGGTAATCGCATTATATTGATCAGATAATTTTTTGAACCGCGTTGCCATGAATTGCCAAGAAACAAAAACTCCAAGAAGTTCTCCCAAAACGACCCAATAGCCTGAATATCCGGCTATTGCACCCATACCTGTAAGACCGATGAGTAACCAACCTGATTCACCGGTGGCCCTTGCAGAAAAAGCAACAGCCAAAAAACCCATATTTTTTCCACCGACATAATAATCACTCATGCCTTTGATTCTCCTGGAGGCTAGGATTCCAATGAAAAATAATATGCCAACGTAAAAAGTGAGAACAACTAATTTGATTACTAATTCTGGATCGTTCAAAATATATATTTATATTATTTTATCTCAATTAATTTCAGATGGATCTCTCAAATAAAATAAAAAGTACCCATTCTGCAATTCTACCCAAAATGTTTAATAAACAGATAAAAATTACTCTTTTTCATAAATACTTGAAAAAATTGATCGGAGATTGCTAACTTTGAATTGTAAAATTACTTTGAAAAATTTACTAAAAGCGATTAGTTAGATTTGAAAACTTACCTTGGATCTGCTCATTGAATGAACAGAAAAAAGATGAAAAAATGATAAAGGCTATCGAAAAGAAGCAGAAGAAAATTCATTCATTAAACCTATTAATTAGTGCTCTTAAAAATGAGCAAAGTACGAAGTACCATGACATTTTACATTCAATGGAGATACAAAAGAGTGCTTTTGAAATTTTTTGTTCTTGGTCTGAATCAACCTATACTCGGAATTGTATTTTTGAAAATGAACGATTTGAGCTGATCCTAATTTGTTGGCAATCAAGTCAAAAAACCCCTATTCATGATCATGGAGGTGAGGAATGTTGGGTGAAATTCATAGATGGTGAATTTAAAGAAACAATTTATAGATCGAATGAAGTGGGTGAAATCAATATACAGAAATCGACCCTCTTTAAAGCAGGGGATATTTCCTATATGATCGATTTCATGGGTTGTCATCAATTAAAAAACCTATCCAACCAACGAGCGCTCTCACTCCATTTATATGCAAAGCCTATTCGTAATTGCAACATTTATGATGAACAATCAAAGGAATTTGTGCAAAAAAAAATGAGTTATCACACAGTTTCTAATACTACGATCAATTAATTACAATAAAATTATATGTCCAAAATAAATAGTGATTTAGTTCTATTTAATGAACTGGTTGAAGTATTGTTAAATGAAGAACATAAGCATCCAGTAGCCGATCGAATAGAAGCTGACAAACTTTACGATACTCTAGACCTTTCGCTAAAACCCACCCCCATTGTTGATAATAAGCTAAAAAATCTACTCAAAGAAGTCATAATTTCTACGCCCAAAACAGCAACAAAATTATTTTTTAATCAACTTTTTGGAGGAAGACAAAGTAAGGCCATTTTGGGTGATTTACTAGCAGTAATGCTTAATAACAGCATGTATACCTATAAAGTTGCCGGTCCCCAAGTTGGTATTGAACAAGAGATTATAAGAAAATCTTGTGAGATGATCGGTTATGGCTCTCAAAGTAATGGTACCTTTCCAACTGGGGGTTCGATGAGCAATTATATGGCCTTAGTCATGGCTAGAGATACCAAAGATTACCATTGTAGAGAAAAGGGTATGTCCAAACCAATGATTGTTTACACTTCTCGAGAATCGCATTATTCAAATTCAAAAAATGCAAGCTTTGCAGGAATTGGCAAGAGCAACATTAGATATATTCATACTGATTCCAGAGGAAAAATGCTCCCGAACCATTTGGAAGCACAAATTATTAAAGATCTCGATGAAGGTTTTGTTCCCACTTATGTAAATGCTACCGCAGGCACGACCGTTTTAGGGAGTTTTGATCCAATAGATAAAATTGCTGATATCACAGAGAAATATAATCTTTGGCTCCATGTCGATGGTGCATATTGTGGAAGCGTTATTTTCAGCGATAAATTTAAATATCTTGTTGGTGGAATAGAAAGATCAAATTCTTTCAGCTATAATGCGCACAAGATGTTGGGAACCCCTTTAACTTGTTCAGTCTTGTTAGTAAACGATAAAAAACATTTACACAACTCCTTCAGTAATGATGCAGATTATCTTTATCAAACAGATGGTGACGATTTCAACTTAGGTAAAACTTCGTTCCAATGTGGAAGAAGGAATGATGCACTGAAATTCTGGACACTTTGGAAATCAATTGGGACTAATGGATTGAAACAAATTGTAGATAAACAATTTGAACTTGCAGATATTGCTCGAGCATATATTAAAAGTAATCCCGATTATACACTATATAGTTTTGATGATTCAATCTCAGTCTGTTTTAATTATCAAGGAATTGACGCAATGACACTTTGCACAGCTCTATATGAACATCAAATTACGGTCGTTGGCTTCGGGTCTTTTAATGATGATACATTTATTAGACTAGTAACAATTAATACCAATAATAAAGAATATGATATTTTGAACTTCTTTAAAGTACTTGAAGCCTACGTTAGTAAAACTTCAAAAATAAAAAAATTAAAGAAGGAAGTTCTGGAGCAGGCCGAATAATTATGATAAGCCTTTTGAAAAGGTAGTAACAAATGAAATTTCCTGTTACTCAGGATGAGCACAAAATATTTTTATTCTCTTCAGAGATGATAAAAAAAAGATTGAGTGGCCTACTTTTGAATATATGGGTAATTACTAATATTTGAATTTTGCTATAATCTATTCCATCCCAACTCATGCATAAAATCATTCTTTAAATTCTATTTTATTCAGAGATTATCAACCCACTAGGTCAATAAGCATTCTCCATTGTATTTTTATTTCAAAACATATTTGATAATAAATTATTATCAAATAATATAACGAAAACTATAGCCATCTGATAAATATTCAACGTAGGTATCTGGTCAAAAGAATCTATTATGTACCCCACTTATTTAAAAGATTGAGATGCTCCACTTACTTCCATTTTCAATTGATAAATAGCCTTTGATGCAGTAATGAAAAGAATGTCTCGATGGCGTCCACCGAAAGTCACATTGGCCGTCCAAGGTTCATCAATGTTGATATGCTCAATTTTTTTACCTTTAGCATCAAAAATATAAACGCCGTCCCCTGTGAGGTAAACATTGCCTTGCGCATCAAGGGTCATCCCATCTGATCCCATCGCTACGAACCATTTTTTATTGGATAAATTTCCATCGGCTTCTATTTGATAACTGTACGTCATTTGCGCATCTATATCGGCAACATATAACAAGGATCCATCCGGTGTACCTATGATTCCATTGGGTTGCTCTAAACCTGTAGCTACTGTCTTTACTGCACCTGTTGGTGATAAATAATAGACATTATTAGAGGACAAATAGGGCGCAGTATGCAGCCAATAAGGACGTTGATAAAAAGGGTCTGTAAAATAAACACCACCTTTGGGATCCACCCAGAGATCGTTAGGTCCGTTCAATCGTGTACCTTGAAAATCTTTTAAAAGAACCTCGATGTTTTTATCAGTATCAATTTTCCATAATTGACCCAACTCATCGGTACAAGCATATAAATTATCCTCTGCGTCAAAATACAAACCATTGGCACGACCTGATGGCGTTAAGAAAATTTCAAATTCACCATCAACTGACCATTTAAGTATTTGATCATTGGGCTGATCGGTAAAATAAACATTGCCCCGACTGTCAACAGCTGGGCCTTCGGTAAAGTCAAAATGATTGGCTATTTTTATTAATTGGGCATCCTTAGCAACAATTGTAGGTGCTTGTGCTGTATTCTTCGGCGACGTAACTAAAGACACCACAAATAATATTAGTAAATATTTCATTTAAATACACTTCTGAATTTATAAACTATTCCAATTCAAACTTTACCTTATGTTTTTGCGCATATCTCAGCATTTTTTTGAAGACCTCAGGATGATCTTCCTGTACATCTTGAGTTTCCATAGGATCGTTAGCCAAATCATAAAGCGTTAAATCAATGGAGGCTTGCTCATATTTTCCAGGAATACCATCGCTACCTGTAGAGGGACGTGTTCTGTAATTATGAGGCAGGTGCAATTTCCACCGACCACTTCCGCTCATCACAGACTCTAATCTTGGCCCTGTCGTAAATGCATAATAATCATGTGGCGACATTTGCTTTTCTCTTGTAATTAAATCCCAGATATTTTTACCATCTATCGGCTGCTGTGGTAAAGGGGTCTCTGTTAAATGAGCAATGGTTGGGAGTAGATCAATAGATAGAAATACCTGATCGGAAACCGAACCTGGAGCCAACTTACCAGGATATTTGATGATACATGCCACTTTCGTCCCACCATCAAATGAAGTCCCTTTGGCTTCCCTAAAGGGAGTGGTTCCCGCATGATTCCCATAAGAAATCCATGGCCCATTGTCAGAGGTGAAGACCACAAGGGTCTCTTCATCAATACCTGCCACACTTAGGGCATCCATGATCCGACCTATAGATGCATCTAATTCTACAATGACATCCCCAAAAAGCCCCACTCCCGACTTCCCTTCAAAGGCTTCACTACAAAACAGTGGGACATGGGGCATTGAATAGGGAACGTATAAAAAAAAGGGTTGTAGAGCATAATCATTAATGAAATTTACGGCATCATCTGTGGCCCATTTCGTTAAGTTACGTTGATCTGCTCTAGAAACAGCTTCTATTTCTACTTGACCATTTTTCCAATACTGGAGTGGAAATTTTCCCCAAAATTCTGGATTCTCCGGATGATATTCCCACATATCGTTGCTGTACATCAGTCCAGAAGAAACGTCAAATCCGCGTTGATGGGGACGCGTGTTTTCTTGATCTCCTAAATGCCACTTACCAAAAATCCCCGTTTTATAACCATCTGCACTATAAATTTCAGCCATCGTAGGGAAATCAGGTGACAACCCTCTTTCCTTTGGCGCATGTGCATTAAAAACCTTCGTTCTTCCTGGATAACTACCTGTCAACAAAGCCGCCCTTGATGCAGAACAAATCGCCTGTGGCACATAAAAATTTCGATAAACTACCCCCTCTTTGGCCAATCGATTTACTTGAGGTGTTTGTATCCCTTTTTGGCCAAATGGCTCAAAATCACTCCATCCCGAGTCATCTAAAAAGATAATGACGACATTGAGCTTATTGCTTGTGAGCGATTCGGGCTTTCCGCACCTCATCAATAAACTCAGACAGCTTAGCACCGTCAATAAAATAAAAAATTTTGTATGATGCATCATGAGCGTAGAATAATCAATAAATCATTAAAATAGAAAAAGATAAGGCTTAATAATAAGATCATTATGCTTTAAATTAATACAAAAAATTCATGATCACTAGAAGTCCTTAAATTGTTTTTTTGATTCTACTGATATTTTTTGTCATCTCCTTTATAAACAACATTATAGGACCTTTAATACCTGATATTATCGAGAGTTTTGACCTTAGTTTGACCTTAGTCGCTTTGATCCCATTGGTCTTGTTTATCGCCTATGCTATCATGTCTATTCCCGCAGGCATACTGCTCCCAAGCTATCTCACTGATTTGTTTTCATACTTCACCATTAGTTGTGGTATGACCGTACTTCAAGTAGTCATTAACCTTCTTTTAAGAGCCACTGGTGGCGAAGAACATTTCGCGATGTATGCTGTTTTGTACAATTAGTTTTTGGATTTGTCTCCCTTTTTTAAGCCCCCTAGTTTATACTCAATTAGCCTCTGAAACGTTTTTTGCGAATAAGCATTCATTTCTTCACACGTTCAGTACTTTTTTGGGCTCCATAGAGTTACCTTGAATATCCTTGTATTTTTTATTTTCTGTTATCAGCCTCTTTATGATCCTCATTTTGATTTTTTCAAAATTTCCTAAAGTTGAACTTAAATCAAATGAAAAATTAGGTGCTCTCGCCACGCACATTAAACTATTTAAAAATAAGCAAATACGATTATTTTTTTTAGGAATGATTTGTTAGCTAGGTGCCGAACAGGGTATTGCGAATTGGATTTCTCAATTCCTTAATGTGTATCATGGCATTGATCCAAAAATATTGGAGGCAGCCACCATTTCTGATTTTTGGGGATTAATGAACTTGGGTGAGATTATTAGGCTTATTCTTTTAAAAATCTTTGATAGTCGATCGGTTCTTATTACTCTTTCAGGGCTTGCTATGATTTGCCTAATCCTCGCGTTTTTCGGTCCGGCTGAAATCGCTTTGATTTGCTTCCCATTAACGGATTTATTTTTATCGGTAATGTATCCCATTCTTTTTTCTTTAACATTGAATTCCTTTGCAGACCATCACGGTTCAATTTCAGGAATATTGGTCACGGGAATTATTGGAGGAGCCATCTTACCGCTCATCATTGGCTGGTTAGGAGATGCGGTCGGACTTCGGTCAGCTCTGTGCTTTTTATTTTTTCCACTTGCCTTTATTTTGAGTACTGGTTTTTGAGCAAAGCCCCTGATCACTAATAAAAAATTACGTTGGTTTTATAAAGGATCATAAATATACAGCCAGCTTTGGCCTTGATTGAGAAGGGTAATTAAGGCTAAAAAAAGTGCCCATCCATTAAATATTTTCAAAGCCTTTATTTAGGATCCAATAAAGAACTGGCAGCCTGGTCTAAAAATACATGACAATTTGGGTGATGACGCAAGAGACTTGCAGGACATGAAAGAGAAACCTCTTCTTCAAGCATTTTTTTAACGATTGATGCCTTATTTTGACCAACAACCAACAACAATATACTTCTGGCTTCCATGAGCGTCCCTAAACCAAGTGTCAACCCTTGGGATAACTTTTGAGGTTGTTCAAAATACTTTTGTCCTGTTTGTATGGTCAAAGGGTCTAAATCAATTATTTGACTTCGTGAATCTACAGGGGTAAATGGTTCATTCATCCCAATATGGCCATTAAGACCGAGACCCAAAATGGCTAAGTCAATACCCCCTTGCTTTTTGATATACATCTCATTAATGATACATTCGGAAAACACATCCACCGATCGACCGTCAAAAAAACATATCTGTTTATCAGACACTCCTAAGGGGTTGAAAAGGTCTTGATCCAAATGGTACCTACAACTTCCTATGTCTTGACCATTTAAACCTATCCATTCATCTAAGCCCAAAAAATGCCAGTCTGCTGTATCTAAGCTGTTTATTTCTACGCTTGTAACCAACTGCTTATAAACTCCTTTGGTAGAATCTCCCGAAGCCACGCAAACCAATGGCTCTCGCGTTTCTTTTACCGAATCAATTAAGACCTTCGTCGCAAAGGTGCTCAATTCTTCGTAAGTATTTGAAATAGTTACATTCATGTAATTTTATAATATATTTATACTCCTAATATGAAGAAAGCAGATTACAAATAGGCATATAACGCAATATAATAAAATGAAAGTAAACACTATTTGGTGACCGGCAGAAAAGATTCTCCAAAATAAACCTCCAGATTAGGGGCTCGAAGTCCAAGAAAACGGTCGACTACTTCTATGTAAATCTACTTATAATGCCTATTTGAGCCGTGAGAAGTGTTACTGATTTTGAGATTACAAATCAAAGCATAGTTGTAAACTTCCAAAATTTTGAATTTGCCTGGAAGGTTGGGTTAATGATTTTTAGATTACATATTATATTGATTGGTTTCTTAATGAAGTTGCATAACAGAATTCCTAAATTCTTGTATTATTTGACATTAATATAGGTGGAATGTCATACGTGTTGGTTCATTTATTAAAGTTAAATTCCCCTTCCCAGTTTGTTTCAAATTTAAAAATGGCATTAGCACTGCCAATGGCTTTTGGAGAAATAGGATTAGCAATATGGTTGTTAGTGAAAGGGGGTAAAGATATTTCAATGAGAAAACCCACTCATTTGAGTGGGTTTCTTTTTGGTGGACCTCTCGGTCCTAAGTTCGAACTTTTTCAGAAAATTATTTAGAATACGATTATGAGGTGTAATCTTTATATAGTTTTAAAAACCAATTATAGCAAATAAATACACTGCCTATAACAAGAATAAGATAAATGGTAGTTGCACTATGAATATTTTTGTAATACGGAACATAATTTAGAAGTAGCCACATAAATGTAGAAACTACACCTGCGAATACAAGACATCTAGTCATTAAATGACCCATGTAATGATTAAACCGATTAATATCTTTTGGGAGTTTATATAATATTGAGATCCAACTTTGTTTTTTGCCTGTATAGATATATCCAATAAAATTACTGAAACTATAGTCTTTTTCAGTTGGATAAAGATTAAAGTGTTTAAAGAAAGCAAGATAATATGCATATATACTGTATATGCATAGAATACTTATAATAATTAATAAAGGAGTCCAGTTTAAACCAAATAAAGACACAAGCGGATTTGCTTCAAGTGTTAAATCAGGTGTATATTGAAAAGTGCAATATGCATCATAAACTCTTGTTGCTAATATCCAAAATACTGTTAGGCTAAACGTTATATTCTTTTTCATATTGATAATAAACGCAATGATACAAAAAAACCTCACAATTTGTGAGGTTAATTTTTAGTGGGCCCACCAGGACTCGAACCTGGGGCCACCTGATTATGAGTCAGGTGCTCTAACCAACTGAGCTATAGGCCCATGCTTTAATAAGCGCAATTTTAGTCGATTTCTGTGAATATACCAACGTATAGAAATCGTATTTTAAGAGAAATATTAAATTATTAACCTCCCTCTCGCATGCATTTGAGCCTTCAACTTTCAATAAACTTCACCCAATTAGGTCGAATTCGCCTTATTTGCTCGTTATTCAACTTTAAAAACATATTTTATTTAAAAATTAAGAAGATTTCATAAAATTAAAGCCCTGTTTTATTTCAATATAGTAAATATTTAAAAAATATCTTTATTCATTATGAATTCTGTAAAAAAATAGTATCAAATTTTATTTTTTACTTTTAAAAGAATCTTTTTGGATCATCTTATTTATTTTTGTTTAAAGTATCCATACTAATCTCCCTCTTCAAGAACATCAAATTAAAGAATATGAGCATAGGCCTTTACGACCCCCAATTTGAACATGAGTCATGTGGTGTTGGTTGCATCACAAACTTTAAAGGCATCAAATCCCATGCTATCGTCAAAGATGCATTGACCATGCTAGAAAACATGGAGCACAGGGGTGCTACTGGTTCCGATCCCGATACAGGTGATGGTGCTGGTATTTTAATTCAAATACCTCATGATTTTTTGGAAGAGCAATTACAAACTTTCGGGATTCCACTTCCTAAAGTAGGTCTTTATGGCGTTGGTATGGTCTTCTATCCTCAGCATTATGGCACGAGAGAGCTTTGTAGGAAAGTCATTAATGATTGCATGACTACCATGAATTTTAAACTCATTAGCTATCGATTGGTTCCCACAGATGCCAATGTCCCTGGACATGAGTCAAAGTCTGTAGAGCCTTACATCGAGCAGCTTTTTCTGGTTCATGAAGACAATACTGTTCAAGGTGATGATCTTGAACGTAAACTATTTGTATTAGGTAACTACATAGCGCATCAAATAAATAACTATGTGCATGCCGCTAATAATGAATTTTATATTGCCTCTCTCTCTTGTAATACCCTCATTTATAAAGGTCAACTGAAAACTGACCAATTAAGAAGCTTCTATCATGATCTTCAAAATGAACGCATCACCTCCGCTTTAGCCATTGTGCATTCAAGATTTTCAACTAATACCTTTCCCAATTGGAAATTGGCTCAGCCGTTTAGATACATTGCTCATAATGGAGAAATCAATACCATTCGCGGAAATGTCACCAAAATGAAATCTAAAGAGGCCTTGATGCATTCAGACTATTTTTCCTCAAAGGAGTTATCCTACTTGATGCCCATTACAGATCCCAATAATTCTGATTCTGCAAATCTAGATGGCTTGGTGGAGTTACTTACTTTATCTGGTCGAAGCTTACCTCATGTCATGATGATGCTCGTCCCAGAAGCCTGGCAGGGCAACAAACAAATGGATACAAACAGAAAGGATTTCTATAAATATCATGCAGCCATGATGGAACCATGGGATGGTCCAGCAGCCCTCTTTTTCACGAATGGAAAACAAATTGGAGCCACTTTAGATCGCAACGGGCTGAGACCCGCCCGTTATTGTATTACCTCAGATCATCGACTCATTATGGCTTCTGAAGCCGGAGCCATTGTTACAGATGAGTCCAAAATCATTAAAAAAGGTAGACTCCAACCCGGAAAGATGTTACTAGCAGATTTGTCTTTAGGAGTTATTTATGATGATTCACAGATAAAAGCACTGGTTTGTGATGACAAACCCTACAAAAAGTGGCTTGAGGAACAACGCATCAAGTTAAGGCTCATGCCCATTCCTGAACTTCAGGCAAAGATCATTGAACCCCACAGACTTACCACCAGACAGATGTCTAATGGCATGACCGAGGAGGATGTCAAAATAACGATATTACCTTTTGCTCGCACCGGGACAGAACCTTTGGGATCGATGGGCTCTGATGTTCCATTGGCCGTCCTTTCAAAGCAAAGTCAGCATATTTCCAATTACTTCAAACAATACTTTGCTCAAGTAAGTAATCCTCCCATCGATCCCATTCGTGAAAGACTAGTGATGTCTTTGTATACCAGAATAGGGAAATCTTTAAATTTATTACAAGAATCGGCCGAACACACCAGGCAAGTCCATATCTCTCAACCCATCCTTTCTAGAGATGATTTTTATAGAATAAAGGGATTGGCCAGTCATGGAATGGATTACTACATTATTGATGCTACCTTAGATGTCGCGAACAAAGAGACCTTGCGGATGGCCATAGGTAGGATCTGTAACGAAGCGGAAGATGCCATCAATAAAGGTAACAGTGTAATTATCATTTCTAACAGAAAGGAAAGTAAATACAAAGCAGCCATTCCTAGTTTACTTGCCACAGGATCCGTTCATCATCATTTAGTTAATAAAAAATTACGAACTCAGGCGGGGATCGTAGTAGAATGCAGTGATGCATGGGAAACACATCACTTTGCTACTATTATTGGATACGGTGCCAGTGCCATCTATCCCTACCTTACCTATGATACCATCCAAAATGCTTACAATACCCAAGCATTAAATAATGAGCAACCGTTGGATTATTATTTTGGTAATTTTCGAAAGGGGATCGGTAAAGGCCTTTTGAAAATTTTGTCTAAAATGGGCATCAGCACCTTACAATCTTATCAATCCTCACAAATATTTGAATGTATTGGTTTAGGTCAAGAAGTCATCTCTACCTGCTTCAAAGGAACTGTGAGCCGTTTAGATGGACTGAATTTTGATGATTTGGGCAAAGAAGTGGTTATCAAACACCTAGCTGGCTATAATAAAAGTGAACATCAACTTTTGGAAGCAGGGGGGTATTTCCAATGGAAACAAAAAGGCGAAAAGCATCTGCTCAATCCCGATACCATCCACTTGCTTCAAAAATCTACCCGCCTCAATGATTATGAGCTTTTTAAAAAGTTTACAGGAAAAATACATGACGAAGATACGGACATCATTAACGTAAGGGATTTATTTGAATTTAAATACAGACAAGCGATTCCGGTTGAAGAAGTAGAACCTGTTGAAAATATTTTAAAGAGATTTGCCACTGGTGCCATGTCGTTAGGATCAATATCACATGAGGCCCACAGTACGCTGGCCATTGCAATGAATCGTATTGGAGCCAAAAGTAATAGCGGAGAAGGTGGAGAAGACAGTAAGAGATATCTCAAAAAAGAAAATGGAGATTGGGAACGATCTGCCATTAAACAAGCCGCTTCAGGACGATTTGGGGTGACTATAGAATATTTAAATAATGCAGAAGAACTACAAATTAAAGTGGCTCAGGGAG
>Ga0206126_10000422_pt1 | contig 56774 bp, 44 predicted proteins | sample Helgoland_Spring_5_FD_148621 | JGI IMG/M metagenome (GOLD analysis project Ga0206126, IMG submission 148621) | Pelagic subsurface seawater microbial communities from Kabeltonne, Helgoland, North Sea - Helgoland_Spring_Bloom_20160412_1 | ecosystem: Environmental > Aquatic > Marine > Epipelagic ...
TCCTATAACTTGCTACTGGGCTAAACGCTTCTATTTCACGCTCCCGCTCCACAATAAGACGCACTGCAACACTTTGTACACGCCCGGCAGAAAGCCCCCCTTTTACCTTACGCCATAAAACAGGAGAAAGCTCGTAACCAACGAGTCTATCTAAAATTCTTCTCGCCTGTTGGGCATTCACCAGGTTATAATCTATTTGTCTTGGGTTTTCTATTGCCTTTAAAATTGCTGTTTTAGTAATTTCGTGAAAAACAATACGTTTGGTATTTTCTTCTTTTAGGTCTAACTCCTCGGCAAGATGCCATGCAATAGCTTCTCCCTCACGATCCTCATCACTAGCAAGCCACACCATCTCAGCTTTTTTAGCGGCTTTCTTTAAATCTGCAACCAATTTTTTCTTGTCTGTAGAGACTGTATATTTTGGCGTAAAATCTCCATCAACATCAACTCCTAGTTCCTTAGAGGGAAGATCAGCTATGTGTCCAAAACTTGATTGTACTTTAAAGTCTTTCCCTAAAAACTTTTCTATAGTTTTTGCCTTTGCTGGGGACTCTACAATTACTAAATTTTTTGCCATTGTGTATTTATATGTGGGGTACAAAAGTATGTGAATTTTTTTTAAAGAAAATTTTCAACTCATATTTTTAAGTTAATTTTTAGAGTAACACCTATTTATATAGTTATAAAATAAGCAAATTTAAATGTACGTTAAAGCCTAAAAAGCATCAGATTAAACAGTTTAAAAATAAAACAGTAAATAATACTTTAATTATCTATTTATGGTCAAAAAGCATGTGTATCAATTTTTAAAAAGATCAAAAGAAATCTGCCAAAATGTCATAAACGATCCCTTTTCTTTATCTTTGCATACTAATTGAAATAAAATTTCAAACCAGCTTAGCTAGTATATGGAAAAAACGATTGATGAAAAAGCACAAGGAAATGCCCTTGAAACCACTCCAAAAAACAACAATACCAAGAAACTGTTTATTGAGAGTTATGGCTGTGCTATGAATTTTAGTGATAGTGAAGTTGTAGCCTCTATTTTAAGTAAGCAAGGATATAATACCACCCAAATACTTGAAGAAGCAGATTTAGTACTGGTAAATACATGCTCAATTAGAGACAAGGCAGAACAAACTGTCCGTAAACGTCTTGAGAAATACAATGCTGTTAAGAGAGACCATAACCCAAAAATGAAAGTAGGTGTTTTGGGCTGCATGGCAGAACGCCTAAAAGAAAAGTTTTTAGACCAAGAAAAAATAGTAGACATGGTCGTTGGCCCTGATGCTTACAAAGACATTCCTAACCTTTTAAAAGAAGTAGAAGAAGGAAAAGATGCTGTAAATGTAATACTATCTAAAGATGAAACCTACGCAGATATTTCTCCAGTAAGATTAAACACCAATGGTATAAATGCCCTAGTGAGTATCACAAGGGGATGTGATAATATGTGTACCTTTTGTGTGGTTCCCTTTACCCGAGGGCGCGAGCGAAGCCGTGACCCTAGAAGTATTTTAGAAGAAATTAATGATTTGTCTGTAAAAGGGTATAAAGAAATCACCTTACTAGGGCAAAATGTGGACAGCTACCTTTGGTATGGTGGTGGGCTAAAAAAAGAGTTTAAAAACGCCACAGAAATGCAAAAGGCCACGGCTGTTTCTTTCTCCCAGCTTCTGGACCAAGTAGCCACCTCGCAGCCCCACATGAGAGTTCGTTTCTCAACTTCAAACCCACAAGACATGACCCATGATGTGTTTCATGTGATGGCAAAACACAACAATATTTGCAATCATGTGCACCTGCCAGTGCAAAGTGGTAGTGATCGTATATTAAAACAAATGAACCGTCAGCACACAGTGGCGCAGTATATCACACTGGTAAATAAACTCAAAGAAATACTACCAGATTGTAGTATTTCTCAAGATTTAATTACTGGCTTCCCCTCAGAAACAGAAGCAGACCATCAAGACACCTTGGCTTTAATGCAACAGGTGAAATTTGCTTTTGGATACATGTACAAATACTCTGAAAGACCCGGAACGATGGCTGCTAGAAAGTTTGAAGATGACATTTCAGAGACCACAAAAAAAAGAAGACTAACAGAAATAGTGGAAGCCCAGCGTGCTCATGGGGCGGAAAGAACACAAGAGTTTGTTGGAAAAACTACTCAGGTGCTCATTGAGCGTTCTTCAAAGAAGAACCAAGACCAATGGAGTGGTAGAAACCAGCAAAGTATTGTCGTGGTATTTCCAAAAGAAAACTACCAACCTGGAGATTTTGTAGATGTAAAAATTTTACGCTGCACAAGTGCCACTCTAATTGGCCAGGCAGTAGGGTTGAGTAACATATAAGGATAGAAAAATTAAAAACTATGGAAAGTGTACAAGCAACAAAGCAACGATTTGGAATTATAGGAAATGATCCTAAACTTAATCGCGCCATAGAAAAAGCAATTCAAGTTGCCCCCACAGACATTTCAGTACTGGTTACCGGAGAAAGTGGTGTTGGAAAAGAAAGTGTGCCTAAAATAATTCATGCACTATCTCACAGAAAACACGGAAAATACATTGCCGTAAACTGTGGTGCTATTCCAGAGGGGACCATTGATAGTGAACTTTTTGGCCATGAAAAAGGAGCCTTTACAGGAGCTACTGCTACCCGTAGCGGTTATTTTGAGGTGGCAGATGGCGGTACTATTTTTTTAGACGAAGTTGGAGAATTGCCCCTACCCACTCAAGTAAGACTATTGCGAGTGCTTGAAAATGGTGAGTTTTTAAAAGTTGGATCTTCCAAAATACAAAAAACAGATGTGCGTATTGTAGCGGCTACTAATGTGAAAATAGTTGAAGCTATTGAAAAAGGAAACTTTAGAGAAGATCTGTTTTACCGTCTCAGCACAGTAGATATTAACCTGCCACCCCTTAGAGAGCGGTCTGAAGATATTCATTTATTGTTCCGCAAATTTGCGAGTGATTTTGCTCAAAAATATAAAATGCCCACCGTGCGCCTTGATCAAAGTGCTATAGATTTATTATTAAAATATCGTTGGAGCGGTAACATTAGACAGTTAAGAAATGTAGCCGAACAAATATCTGTTCTAGAACAAAGGCGAGAGATAAACGCGGCTACTTTGAGCCAGTATTTGCCTAATATGTCTAGTAATTTACCTGCCGTTATTAATTCTAAAAAAGCAGCCGGAGATTTCTCTAATGAGAGAGAAATACTCTACAAAGTATTATTTGATATGCAAAAAGATGTAAACGATCTTAAAAAACTTACCATGGAACTCATGAAAACTGGTAATGCAAATAAAGTAAAAGAAGAAAACCCCACTCTTATAGAAAAGATATACAACCAAGAGCAAAACAATGAAGCTACTCTTGCTGCTATTGTTGAGCAGGAGCCAAATCATCACCCCATATCTAATGAGGTAGAGGTACTTGATATGCCAAGTAATGATGCAGAGCTTAAAAAAGGGAATTATGATTTTGTAGAAGATGTTAAAGAAGAAGAAAGTTTGTCTTTGCAAGAAAAGGAACTAGAACTGATAAAAAAATCACTAGAAAAATACGACGGTAAACGCAAAGATGCCGCAGATGAACTTGGCATCTCCGAGCGCACTCTATATCGTAAAATCAAACAATATGATTTGTAATGTAAAATAGTATCTTTGATTACCCATAACACATAAATGCTTTTGTAGTAACAAACCTTGTATGTTAATAAAACGAGTTTATTTTATTATTTTTTTAATGCTTAGCGGCGCTATAACAGGATGTGGTATCTACTCTTTTACAGGAGCAGATATTGATTACAGTAAGACCAAATCATTTCAAGTAAACTATTTTCAAAACAACGCGGCTATAGTAGAGCCTGGTATGGCAAGAGACTTTACCCAGCAGCTTCAGGATCTTTTACTAAACCAAACCAGCCTTGATTTAGTGAACAGTGGTGGAGATTTAATCTATGAAGGCGAAATCACAGAATATTACATAGCCCCCATTACAGCTACCTCACAAAATACAGCCGCAGAAAACAGATTAACCATTAGTATCAATGTGCGTTTTTTTAATAAAAACAGTGAAGAAAAGAGCTTTGAACAACGTTTCTCATTTTATAAAGATTACACCGGTCAAAGCCTATTAACAGGGTCTAAATTGGAAGATGCTTTAAACGAAATTTTTGAGCGTATCACACAAGATATATTTAATAAATCACTCGCAAACTGGTAGTATTTTGAACACACAAAACTATAGCTTATTACTGGCAGACCCGCAACAAATTACAAAACAGACGCTCTCTGATTTGGTAGAAATTATTGACGTATATCCTTATTTTCAGAGCGCACAAGCGTTGTGGCTAAAGGGATTAAAAAACCAAGAGAGTTTTAGATACAATGATGCTCTTAAAGTTACAGCAGCTCACACCACCAATAGAGATATATTGTTTGAATTTATTACCTCTGATAGCTTTGAGCAGGATCAAATTTCATTGCAAATTTTAAGCAACGACCAGGCCATAGGCCAGTATGAAATTGAAATTGGAGAGGATCTTTCTAAAACCATTGATACAGAGCAAAAACAAGAACACAAGCAGGCCATAGAAAATGCAGAAGCTGTCTTAAATCCAAACTTGTTTGAAAAGAAAATAGCAGATGTAGAGCAAATGATAGCTGTGTCCCAAGAATTTTCTGGCAAAGAAGACAGCTCCAACAAAGAGCAACAAATAGCTGCCTCAAGTGAGCTTGGCATTGACACCCCTCTTGCCTTTTCAAAAAAAGACAGGCATTCTTTTTCTCAGTGGCTTCAATTAACCTCTGCCACCCCTATTGTGCGAGAAGAAACACCAGAGCAAAAAAAGCAGAAAGAAACTACACAAAAACAATACAAGAATGATTTGATTGAAAAATTCATCAATGAAAAGCCAAGAATTAAAACATTAAAAAATAGCACCCAGCAACAAACCCTGCCACAAGAAGAATCAAAGCCCTCAAACTCTCTGATGACAGAGACTTTGGCTAAAGTATATCTTCAGCAAAAAAATTACAAAAAGGCAATTCAGGCTTATAAAATATTAATTTTGAAAAATCCCGAAAAAAGTGGTTTCTTTGCAGACCAAATTAGAGCAGTAGAAAAACTGATAAACACAGAAGCATCATGAGTACCTTTACAATATTTTTAGTTTTAATAATTTTCGTAGCATTCTTGCTAATAGTAGTAATAATGGTTCAAAACCCAAAAGGTGGAGGATTATCTTCTTCTTTTGGAGGTGGAGGATCCACACAAATGGGGGGCGTCCAAAAAACCACAGATTTTCTAGACAAGTCTACATGGACACTAGGAGGCTTATTACTTGTGTTAATTTTACTATCAAGTATCCCTTTGGTGGGAAGTATTCAAACCCAGCAGTCAAGTATTCAAGATACAGAGGTTATCCAAACCGCATTGCCAACACAAGAAACAACTCCTGTAGAGACTCCATAACAAAACAGTACACTAAAAAAAATGCCAGCTTGTCACTAAGCTGGCATTTTTTATTTTTATAGCCCTAAAAATGTCATAAATAGGGTATTGGCACACTTTCTGCCAATAGTATTTAAAATAAATAATGTATAACATGGTTTTTGGAATTTCAAAAACTAATAACAAATATAATAATGGGATTAAAAATTCAACCTCTTTCAGACAGAGTCGTGGTAACACCACAAGCGGCAGAAACAAAAACAGCCTCAGGTTTGTACATACCAGACAGCGCTAAAGAAAAACCACAACAAGGTACCATAGCGGCTGTTGGAAATGGAAAAAAAGACCACAAGATGACAGTAAAAGTTGGTGACACTGTACTGTATGGCAAATATGCTGGTACAGAGTTAAAGCTAGATGGCAAAGACTATTTAATTATGCGCGAGGAAGATATACTTGCAATAATATAAATCCAAAAAACAACAATTATTAACTACAATACACCCCACAAATAGGGGTTATAAAATTAAAATAACATGGCAAAAGATATAATATTTGACTTAGATGCTCGTAATGGCATTAAGCGTGGTGTTGATGCATTAGCAAATGCAGTAAAAGTAACATTGGGTCCTAAGGGACGTAATGTAATTATTGGCAAATCATTTGGAGCTCCGGTGGTAACTAAAGATGGAGTTTCTGTAGCCAAAGAAATAGAATTAGAAGACCCATTAGAGAACATGGGCGCGCAAATGGTAAAAGAGGTAGCAAGTAAAACCAACGATTTGGCTGGTGATGGAACTACAACAGCTACCGTTTTGGCGCAAGCAATTGTAAAAGAAGGACTTAAAAACGTTGCTGCTGGTGCAAACCCAATGGATTTAAAAAGAGGGATTGACAAGGCGGTAGAGGCTATTGTTAATGATCTTGAAAAACAAACGACCAAAGTAGGTAACTCAAGTGATAAAATTAAACAAGTGGCTGCCATCTCTTCAAATAATGACGAGGCCATTGGTAGTCTAATAGCAACAGCTTTTGGAAAAGTTGGTAAAGAAGGTGTTATTACCGTTGAAGAAGCTAAGGGTACAGACACATACGTAGATGTTGTGGAGGGAATGCAGTTTGACCGCGGGTACTTGTCTCCATATTTTGTTACAAACAGCGAGAAAATGCACACAGAGCTTGAAAACCCAATGATTTTGTTGTGTGATAAAAAGATCTCTTCTATGAAAGATCTCATGCCTGTTTTGGAGCCAGTTGCCCAACAAGGAAAATCATTACTTATCATTGCAGAAGATGTAGATGGAGAAGCATTAGCTACCTTAGTAATTAATAAAATGCGAGGATCTCTAAAGATTGCTGCTGTAAAAGCACCAGGATTTGGAGACAGAAGAAAAGCAATGCTAGAGGATATTGCCATTTTAACGGGAGCAACCGTAATTAGTGAAGAGCGTGGTTTTACCTTAGAGAACACAACTGTTGAAATGTTAGGAACTGCAGAAACAGTAACCATAGACAAAGACAATACCACTGTTGTAAATGGAGCTGGAAAGAAAACAGATATCAAAACCCGTGTGGGACAGATAAAATCTCAAATTGAAACAACCACCAGTGATTATGATAAAGAAAAACTTCAAGAACGCTTAGCTAAACTAGCCGGTGGTGTTGCAGTATTATATGTAGGTGCTGCCAGTGAGGTAGAGATGAAAGAAAAGAAAGACCGTGTAGATGACGCCCTTCATGCCACAAGAGCAGCGGTAGAAGAGGGTATTGTTGCCGGTGGTGGAGTTGCCCTGATACGTGCACAAAATACCCTTGGAAAAATCACAACAACAAACCTAGACGAGACAACAGGTGTACAAATAGTAGCTAAGGCTATAGAGGCGCCCCTACGCACCATTGTACAAAATGCTGGAGGAGAAGGAAGTGTTGTAATTAATAAAGTCTTAGAAGGAAAGAAAAACTACGGATATGATGCAAAGTCTGAGACCTATGTTGACATGCTGAAGGCAGGAATTATTGACCCTAAAAAAGTAACTAGAATTGCCCTTGAAAATGCAGCTTCTGTTGCTGGTATGATCTTAACCACAGAATGTGCCTTAGTTGATATCAAAGAAGAAACTCCAGCAATGCCCCCTATGGGTGGCGGAGGAATGCCAGGAATGATGTAATAAACGGCTTTTTCATATAAAAAAACTCCTTACAATCGTAAGGAGTTTTTTTGTGGCAGTAAGATTTATTTTACTAAAAAAAAGCCGAAACTCTCGTTTCGGCTTTTGCTTGTACTGAAGACGGGACTTGAACCCGTACGGGCATTACTGCCCACTGGATTTTAAGTCCAGCGTGTCTACCAATTCCACCACTTCAGCATTGGTATGTGTAGAGCGAAAAACGGGATTTGAACCCGCGACCTCCACCTTGGCAAGGTGGCGCTCTACCAGCTGAGCTATTTTCGCAATTCAGAGAAATTAGGTACTCCTAACTTCAAAATAAATGATCTTGCTTCGATAGCAAAGCGGGTGCAAATTTAAAATTTTTAGATAAAAACTACCCCTTTTTATTAAAAAATTTCATCTTATTTTTTCGAGGTTCTATCTTGGGGCGGCTGTAGCATTTTTTTTATCTCATTTAACTTTAGCAAAGCCTCTACAGGTGTTAGGGTATCTATATCAAGCTCAGTGATTTGGTCTCTTAATTCTTCCAGTAATGGATCGTCCAGGTTAAAGAAACTAAGCTGCATTTGCTCCTCAGAGAGTTTAGTGACCCCATCACTCAACACATCAGAGGAATGCGTTTTTTCTAATCTTTTTAAAATTTTATTGGCACGTTGTAAGACCTCCTTTGGCATTCCAGCCATTTTTGCGACATGAATTCCAAAAGAATGATGAGATCCTCCAGGAACCAGTTTTCTTAAAAAAAGCACATCGTCTTTTAGTTCTTTGACAGAAACCGTAAAGTTTTTTATGCGCGCAAAGGTAGCTGCCATCTCATTAATTTCATGATAATGGGTAGCAAACAAAACCTTAGCCTTACTTGGATGCTCATGCAAGTACTCACTAATAGCCCAGGCAATGGAGATCCCATCATAAGTGCTGGTACCTCGCCCTATTTCATCCAAAAGTATCAAACTACGGGGGCTAAGATTGTTTAGAATGCTTGCGGTTTCATTCATCTCTACCATAAAGGTAGATTCTCCCATAGATATATTATCACTCGCCCCAACACGTGTAAATATTTTATCTACTACTCCCATGCGCACCCTAGTAGCAGGAACAAAACTTCCCATTTGAGCAAGCAATACAATTAAAGCCGTTTGTCTTAGTATGGCACTCTTACCACTCATGTTAGGCCCCGTAATCATAATAATTTGTTGGCCTTTTTGGTCTAGATAAACATCATTGCTTATATATGGAGCATCTGGAGGTAGTTGTTTTTCTATTACTGGATGACGCCCCTCTATTATTTCTAAATCTGTGGTGTCATCAAAAATAGGTCTTGTATAGTTAGACTGTTTTGCTTGCAAAGCAAAGCTGCAAAGGCAATCTAGCTCTGCTATAAGCTTAGCATTTTGCTGGACTGGCGCTATGAAGGTAAGCATCCACTCCAGCAGTTCATTGAAAATAGTATGCTCTAAGACGGCAATTTTCTCCTCGGCGCCTAAAATTTTTGTCTCGTATTGTTTTAGCTCCTCTGTAATATAGCGCTCTGCGCTGACAAGGGTTTGCTTGCGGGTCCACTCTAGTGGTACTTTATCTTTGTGGGTGTTGCGCACCTCAATATAGTAACCAAATACATTATTGCTGGCAATTTTTAAAGAGCTTATACCCGTGCGCTGGGTCTCTCTAGCGAGCATCTGGTCAAGGTATTGTTTGCCCCCCTTTGCCACGGCCCGTAAATCATCCAGCTCCTCATTAAAACCCTGGGCAATAGCATTGCCTTTTGTAATATGCACTGGAGCCTGCTCGTGGAGAGTTTGTTTGATTTTAGATCTAAGGGCTTCACACACATCAAGGGCTTTACCTATAGCGCTAAGTGAGTCATTATTGCTTTTTTGAGAAAGTTGCTTTATGGGCACAATAGCCTCCAAAGAATTTTTTAATTGCACCACCTCACGTGGGCTAATTTTTGCCGTAGCAACCTTAGAGATTAAACGCTCCAAATCTCCAATGCGTTTTATATTAGTCTGGATCTTGTCAAGTTCCTGGCTGTTATCTAGCAGGTAACTAACCACCTCATGACGTTTTGTGATGACTTTTTCATCTTTAAGAGGTAAGGCCAGCCAACGCTTTAACAAACGGCCACCCATGGGTGAGATGGTTTTGTCTATAACCTGTAAAAGCGTTACTGCATTTTCTTGACTGCTATGGTATAGCTCTAAATTGCGTATGGTAAAACGGTCCATCCACACGTATTGGTCTTCAGCAATACGAGCTATTTTTGTAATGTGTTTTAAATTATGGTGCTGTGTTTGTGCTAGATAATGTAAGGCGGCTCCACTGGCTATAGTACCGTGCTCAAGATGATCTACACCAAATCCTTTTAAATTTTTAATATCAAAATGGGTATGCAACGTCTCTTTGGCATAGTCTTTCTGAAATACCCAATCCTCTAGATGAAATACCTGAAAATGATCCCCAAAGGTCTCAGAAAAGAGTTTTCTTTTTTGTTTACTGAAAAGCACCTCGCTAGGGTTAAAGTTTTGCAGTAGCTTATCTACATACCCTGGAGATCCCTCACTTGTAAAAAACTCTCCCGTTGAAATATCTAAAAAGGATACACCTATTTTTTGAGAATTTTTAGCTTTGCCCTTACCAGTGCCAAAGTGAATTGCAGCCAAGAAATTATTTGAACCAGCCTCTAATATCCCGTCGTTGAGAGCAACTCCCGGAGTTATAAGCTCTGTAACGCCTCTTTTTACAATAGTCTTGGTTTGCTTGGGGTCTTCAAGTTGGTCACAAATAGCCACTCGGCACCCAGCCATCACTAGTTTGGGCAGATAGGTGTTTACAGAATGGTGCGGAAACCCAGCCAAAGGGGTCTGCTCTCCGCCATTGTTTCTTGCCGTTAGGGTAATATTTAAAATTCCTGCAGCTTTTACAGCATCCTGGCCAAAGGTTTCATAAAAATCACCCACTCTAAATAACAAAAGGGCATCAGGGTATTTTACCTTGATGGCATTGTATTGTTTCATTAAAGGGGTTACCTTTTTGGCTTTTGACATCTATTTGTTGTATTAGTACAAATGTAAAAATAGCTTTTTATACATATTTAGAAAGACTATAAGCCAAGTAATCTTGCTTTGAGAGAAAGCCTCACATAAAAAAAGTATTTTTGTAGCATGGAAAACAGAAAATTAAAAAATAGTGAACTCGGCAGAATAGACCCTCTAGGCTTTAAAAAAGCAGAAAAAACGCCGCTCATTATTATTTTAGATAACATCCGCAGTCTAAACAATATTGGATCTGTTTTTAGAACCGCTGATGCTTTTTTAATAGAAAAAATTTACCTGTGTGGCATTACAGCAAAACCACCTCATAAAGACATTCAAAAAACAGCACTAGGAGCCACAGATAGCGTAGATTGGGAATATGCAGAAAACACTCTTGATGTGATACAAAAATTAAAAACCCAAGGGGTCTTTATTGCCAGTGTAGAACAGGCTCAGGATTCTATCTCTTTAGAGGATTTTAAAACAAGCCCCAATCAAAAATATGCTATTGTAATGGGCCACGAGGTAAAAGGCGTGCAGCAACAGGTTGTAAATGCAAGTGATGGTGTAATTGAAATACCTCAATATGGCACCAAACACTCCTTAAATATCTCTGTGAGCTGTGGGATTGTTATTTGGGATTTATTCTGTAAAATAAAAGCCTAAAAATGTATCTCGCTTTTTAAAAACCTTTTTTGCTTAAGCTAAAATTTGATCCAATAGCCGCAGGTAATCACTTCTGTTTTCAACAAAATCTAGGCCAGATATATCAATTATTTTAATACTGTCACTGTATTGATTTTTAATAAACTCCAGATATCCGTCATTTATTTTTTGTAAATAGTCTGCCTCAATTCCCTCTTCATAACTACGGCCTCTTTTTTTAATATTCTCTAAAAGACGTGCTGTATTTTGGTATAGATATATGTACACATCTGGTTTGGGTAATTCTTTATGCATTAGATGAAATAACTTCTTGTACAAATTATACTCTTCTTGTTGCAGGGTAACTTTGGCAAAAATAAGAGATTTGTAGGCGTCATAATCTGCAACCACACACTCATTAAAAAGATCAAACTGTGTGATGTCTTCCAAGAGTTGTTGGTATCTATCTGCCAAAAAAGACATTTCTAAAGCAAAGGCATACCGCTGGGGGTCCTCATAAAATTTAGGCAAAAAAGGATTGTCTTTAAAACGCTCTAAAATTAATTTGGCATTAAAATCTGTAGAAAGCATATGACACAAGCTAGTTTTTCCTGCCCCAATATTTCCTTCTATGGCAATGTAATTTATCTTTGAAAAATCATAGCTATCTAAAGGGTTTGACAGCAGTTTTGATTGTTTAACAACAACACTACTATCGGCGCTTTGCAAAAGCATATCTGCCAGTGTATTTTGAAAAACGGGATGCAGTAGTTGTGGCGCAATATCTACCAAAGGTTGTAGTACAAATTTTCTGTGAGCAATCTGGGGGTGAGGAACCTGCAAATCTGCTTGGTTTATTATATCCTGGTTGTAAAACAATATATCAATATCAATAACCCGAGAGGCATACCCAGACCCTTTAGAGCGATGTCTGCCCAATGCTTTTTCTATGCTTAGAATTTTAGACAAAACTACTTCTGCTGGGTATTGTGTGTGTAAGGCAACAACACAATTTAAAAAATCTGCACCATCAAAACCAAGAGCGGGTGTTTGATACATAGCAGAGATATTGGTGATGGTACCTATTTGTTTAAAAATAGCATCTACAGCACGTTGCAAATACTCAAATCTATTGCCTAGATTAGTGCCTAAAGCCAAATATAATGTGTGTTGATCTTTGATGATTTTGCGTGGTTTTATTTTTTATATAGCCGCCAAAAAACAGGGCCGTATTAAGCATGTCAATTTATAACATATTAATAGATACAACAAACCCTTCATTGCTTCTTACATTAAAAACAGTATCATCTTCAAAAATCAGGTATTGTCCCTTCACACCTTTTAGAGTGCCAGAGTACTCTGGAGTTTTTATAAGGTTTAGCGTTTTGAGTTTGGTTGGGTATTGTAATACGGGAAACTCAAGGATGGTCTCTTTGGTATTATCTATAAAATAAGGTAAAGCCTCTTGAGGAATGTGTTGTTTTAATCTGTCACGCCAAGAGCAGAGGTCTTGTTCTTGTATTTCATTTTTAAGCATGGTGCGCCAATTGGTTTTATCACCCACGTAATTCTTGAGAGCAACCTCAGTTATGCCTGCCAAGTATCTATTTGGCAACTCTGCAATTTCAAGGGCTTTATGAGCTCCTTGGTCTATCCACCTTGTAGGTATTTGAGTTTTACGAGTAACCCCTACTTTAACATTTCCGCTATTTGCTAAATATACAATGTGAGGCTTGAGTTGTACCGCTTTTTCATAGGCTAAGTCTCGATCTTCGATACCAAGATGCGCCTGGCTTTTTTCTGGATGTATGATCCAGTCTGCAGCTTGAGGGATTTCAAAAAAACAATCATAACAAAAACCCTGGCGATATATTTTTTTCTCCTTTTTACAATTCATGCACTCATACCCTAAAAAAGAGATGCTTACTTTTTTATCAAGAAGCTGATTTATATGGATAAAATCCTGCTCAAATACCAAATAGTATTGGATTGGACTTCCTATTTCGGTTTTCATTTTTGTTAATGTGCCTTGGAATTGCATAAAATAATATTGTACATTTAGACCTTAAAGATAGTGCAAAAATATGCCAATACCCATAGTAAATTCTTTAGCATCTTGGTTTTTAAAAAAACGGTTTCACCAAATAGAACTTTTTTTGAAATACCCTATTGATGTTCAAAACGAACTACTGGAGGAACTCCTACAAACCGCAAAAAATACAGAGATTGGCAAACAATATGATTTTGCGTCTATAGATAGCTACAGAGAATTTGCCGACAGAATTCCCATAACAAACTATGAGGAATCTCACCACCAAATTGAACGCGCTAGAAGAGGAGAAACCAATATATTTTGGCCCACCCCCATAAAATGGTTTGCAAAATCTAGCGGAACCACAAGTTCGAAAAGTAAATTTATTCCCGTCAGCTCTTCCTCTTTAGAGCACTGTCACTATGCCGCTAGCAAAGATTTGTTATGCATGTACCTCAACAACAACCCTGATGCTAATTTATTTTTAGGAAAAGGTTTGCGCCTTGGGGGAAGCAAAAAATTATACAAAGAAAATGAAACTGTTTATGGAGATCTCTCTGCCATACTGATAGACAATATGCCGTTTTGGGCTGAATATAGCAGCACCCCAAACAATGAAATCTCTCTCATGGCAGATTGGGAAGTAAAAATGCAAGCTATTGTAAAACAAACCATTCAAGAAAATGTAACTAGCCTAGCTGGAGTTCCTTCCTGGATGTTGGTTTTACTCAATAATGTGCTAGAATCAACAGGTAAAACAAACCTGTTTGAGATTTGGCCTAACCTTGAGGTTTACTTTCATGGAGGTGTTAATTTTGATCCCTACATAGAGCAGTATAACGCCATACTACCCAAAGAAAATTTCAGGTACTATGAAATCTATAATGCCAGTGAAGGTTTTTTTGCTCTGCAGGATAGAAATGCTAATAAAGAACTGCTATTAATGCTAGACTATGGTATATTCTATGAGTTTATACCCATGGACACCTATGGGAGTGCTTCTCAGAAAATCATACCCCTGGGTGAGGTGGAGGTCGCTAAAAACTATGCTATTGTAATTACAACCAATGCTGGTTTGTGGCGTTATAAAATTGGGGATACCGTGCGTTTTACCTCCATTAACCCTTTTAGGATAAAGGTAACTGGAAGAACCAAACACCATATCAATGTGTTTGGTGAAGAGCTTATAATTGAAAATGCAGAAACAGCATTAAAACAAGTTTCTAAACAGACCCAATGCGAAATTGTAGATTATACCGCTGCGCCTATTTTTATGGAAGGCAGAAAAAAAGGAGCACATGAGTGGATCATAGAATTTAAAATACCACCAAAAGATCTAACCCTATTTACAAAGTCTTTAGACACCGCTTTAATGGATCTAAACAGTGATTATGAAGCCAAACGTTTTAATAATACAACTCTTACAATGCCTAAGGTGCATCTTGCAAGGCAAAAATTATTTTATGACTGGCTCAAGCAAAAAAATAAATTAGGAGGCCAACACAAAGTGCCAAGACTTTCCAATAAACGTGATTTTATGGAAGAATTATTGCATTTAAATAAATAGTGCCAAACCTAAAGCAATATTAAAATAATGGCTTTTTTTATGCCTTTACATCAACAACTATATAAATTATTAAGAGCTGGAAAATAAAAAACCGCACCATTAAAAAGTTGGTACGGTTTCTCTATTTTTAGTTAATAAACTTAAGACACTGCCTTGAGTTTTTTGATGGTGGCTTTGTTTAATTTCTCTTCTGCGTACTGCTGAGTAATACTTAAGGTTTTTTGATCACCTCCAGGCAACTCAAACATTGCATCTGTTAAGATTGCTTCACATAAAGATCTCAAGCCTCTTGCTCCTAATTTGTATTCAATGGCTTGATCTACGATAAAATCTAGCGCCTCTGTGGTAACAATAAGTTCTATATCGTCCATTTCAAACAATTTTTTGTATTGCTTGATAATGGCATTTTTAGGCTCTGTTAAAATAGACCTTAGCGTGCCCTTGTCTAAAGGATTCATGAAAGTTAATACAGGTAGACGTCCTATAATTTCTGGTATTAAACCAAATTGTTTTAAATCTCTAGGTATAATGTAGCGCAGCATCTCATCCTTTTGCAAGGAGTTTTCCTTTTTTGAAGCACTAAAACCAACAGCTTGCATATTAAGTCTTTTAGAGATATGTCTTTCTATACCGTCAAAAGCACCTCCTGCTATAAATAATATATTTTCTGTGTTTACCTCTATAAACTTTTGGTCTGGGTGTTTTCTGCCTCCCTTTGGTGGGACGTTCACCACTGTGCCCTCCAAGAGTTTTAGTAGCGCTTGCTGTACTCCTTCTCCACTTACATCTCTGGTAATAGAAGGGTTATCGCTCTTGCGAGCAATTTTATCTATCTCATCTATGAAGACAATGCCTTTTTCGGCTTTTTCTAGATTGTAATCTGCTGCCTGTAACAACCTAGTTAAAATGGTTTCTACATCTTCTCCAACATATCCTGCTTGGGTGAGCACCGTTGCATCAACTATGGCAAGTGGCACATTAAGCATTCTTGCAATGGTCTTTGCCACTAATGTTTTACCTGTTCCAGTTTGGCCAACAATAATGATATTACTTTTTTGAATATCTATATCATCCTCTGTTTTTGGTTGTAACAATCGTTTGTAATGATTGTAAACAGCCACAGACATTACTTTTTTTGTATGCTCTTGCCCTATTACATAATCATCCAAAAAAGCCTTGATGGTCTTTGGCTTTTTTAGCATCACGTCTTTACTTAATTCTTGATCATCTGCCTGTGATCCCTCCTCTACAATAATACCATGGGCCTGCTCGATACACCGATCGCAGATGTGAGCATCTATACCTGCAATGAGCAAGCTAGTGTCTACTTTTTTACGACCACAGAAAGAACATTCTAAAACCTCTTTTGACATGAATTGCTTTTTGTATTATCCTCTTTTTAAAATTTCATCAATCATACCGTACTCAAGTGCCTTGTCAGACTTCATCCAGTAATCACGATCACTATCTTGATATACCTTGTCATAGCTTTGCCCAGTGTGGCTTGCTATTATATTGTACAACTCTTCTTTTAAGGTCATAATCTCTCTGGCGGTTATCTCGATGTCACTTGCTTGTCCCTGAGCACCTCCTAGTGGCTGGTGTATCATCACTCTTGAGTGAGTTAAGCCACTGCGCTTGCCTTTTTCTCCAGCACACAACAATACGGCTCCCATTGAGGCAGCCATCCCTGTGCAAATTGTAGCTACATCTGGCTTTATAAATTGCATGGTATCATAAATACCCAAACCAGCATACACACTTCCTCCTGGAGAGTTGATATAAATCTGAATGTCTTTAGAGGCATCTACACTCTCCAAAAAGAGTAATTGCGCCTGTACAATATTGGCTACTTGATCACTAATTCCAGTACCTAAAAAGATAATTCTATCCATCATTAGGCGGGAAAAAACATCAAAGATGGCAATATTCATTTGCCGCTCTTCAATAATATTTGGCGTTAAGTTACTTGGGTACATGCTACTCATTATTTTTTCATAATAAGTACTGCTAATGCCCTGGTCCTTTATCGCGTATTTTTTAAATTCTTCTCCGTAGTTCATAAAACTGTTTATTCTTTAAATTTAAAAATTTTTAATAGTATCTAACATTTCTAAAAAGACTCCTACATATCTAGTATGTCTAGTGTATAAAAATGCTCAATAAAGATACCTAAATTTCTAATGTTTATGCGTACGCCTCTTTAATGAATTTATCATAAGAAACTTCTTTTATCTTAAGCTTTGCATTTTTCTTGAAGAAATCTAATAGTTTGGAAGAGTTTAATTGCTCACTCAAACGCTTTACCTCCTCTTGGTTTGACATAATTCTTGAGGCAATGTTATTTAATTCTTCCTCACTAGGATCTAGTTGTCCAAATTGAGCCATTTGCCCTTTAATCATGTCAAGACTGTAGGCCTTCAATTCATCAAAGGTTGCTTGCAGATTATGTTCTGCTCTTAGTTTTCCTTCAATTAACTGGTACCGCAATCCTTTTTCACTACGTTGGTATTCTGCCTTGGCCTCTTCTAGTGTCATCGGTTTCTCGCCAGAGACTTGTATCCAACGTTCCAAAAAGTCTTTAGGCAGGTCAAATTTTGTGTTTTCAATTAAAGATTCTACCACATCATTGAGCATTTTTTGATCACTTTGCTGAGCAAACTGTTTCTCTGCATCTTCTTTGATCTTTTCTTTGAGTTCCTTTTCTGAAGTTACATTTGCTTGGCCAAATAACTTGTCAAACAGCTCTTGGTTTAAATCTGCCATCTCACGAGTGTTCACTTCCTCTATTTTAAAAGAAACTTCTACAGCTAGCTCCTTTGCATCTTCTGGGGAAACACCAAAGTGTTTTTGATTGTCTTGCCCCTGGGCAAACATCCCTTTTGTTTTTAAAGAAATTACATCACCAGGTTTAGCTCCCGTTAAAGCTTTTATTTGAGTTTTCCCTTTCAAGCTATCCAGCTCAATGGTTGTGCTTTTATCTATCTCTTTCTCTGGGTTGGTAAAAGTCCCCGTAATCTCGTCTCCTTTTGCAACTTGGGTTTTAGACTTTAAGGTACCGTATTGCTTACGGATAGATTTTACTTGGTTGTCAAGCATTTGCTTGTCTGCAACAATTTTATAAGCAGTAACTGCTTTTTTAGCAACATCTACTTTAAAACTTGGAGACAATCCTAAATCAAACTCAAAGGTAAACTCATCGTTATCCCAATTTATTTCTGTTTCGTTTTTAGGTAGTGGATTTCCTAAAACATCAAGTTTTTCTTGGGTCAAAAAATTATGTAACCCATCTTGTAAAAGCTTATTTACTTCTTCTACCAAAACGCCTTTACCATATTGTTTTTTAACCATTCCCATCGGGATATGCCCTTTTCTAAAACCCGGCACATTTGCCGTCTTTTTGTAGTTATTTAAAACCTTAGTCACCTTGTCTTGGTAATCCTCTTTTGATATTACCACGGTTACTACTGCATTTAACGCATCAACATCTTTCTTTTTGATATCCATTGTATTGTAAATTTTAATTTAAACAGCTCATAAATAAAGAGATATAGCCTGCATTTATGAGCGTGCAAAGATACATCAAATTACTAGATGTTACAAGCAAAACACTTAACATAAAACAAATATACAAGGAGTGGTTTTTAGGATTTTGATTGGTACAAAACAGGCAATTTATGGCCAAGCGTGAAAATAAAAAAAAGCGCTGTATAAAATACAACGCTTTTTAAATCTCAGTGCGGATGACAGGAATCGAACCTGCACGCCTTGCGGCACTAGATCCTAAGTCTAGCATGTCTACCAGTTCCACCACATCCGCGGAACAAATCCAGAGCTGTGTGCCTAGATTGGGTCGGCAAATATACATAATTGTTATAATTAACAAACAATCTTTATAAAGAAATAATGCTTTTAATTACCTTTATATTTTATTAGAAAACACACCCTTATTAGCTTCTGAAATTTTAAAAGATAAACTATTGATGAAAAGTGCCAAACCCTACATTGCTCAACACAAAGACAGATTTATAAATGAGTTAATAGCATTATTAAAAATACCTAGTATTTCTGCAGACAAAGCTTTTGCTGGTGATGTTATTGCTACTGCAGAGGTCATAAAATCTAGTCTTAAAAAAGCAGGCTGTGACCACGTAGAAATATGCCAGACTCCAGGATACCCTATTGTCTACGGAGAAAAAATAATAGACCCATCACTTCCAACCATACTAGTATATGGGCACTATGATGTACAACCACCAGACCCAATAGAATTATGGGATAGCCCACCTTTTGAGCCCGTTATAAAGAAAACAGAATTGCATCCCCAAGGTGCTATTTTTGCGCGTGGGAGCTGTGATGACAAAGGCCAAATGTACATGCACGTTAAAGCTATGGAATACATGACCCAAACAAACCAACTGCCTTGTAACGTAAAATTTATGATAGAGGGAGAAGAAGAGGTAGGTAGTGAAAGTCTTGGATGGTTTGTAGAAAGAAATCAAGAAAAATTAGCTAATGATGTTATCCTTATCAGTGATACGGGTATGATTGCCAATGACATTCCAAGTATTACAACTGGGCTTCGCGGTTTAAGCTATGTAGAGGTAGAGCTTACTGGACCTAATAGAGATTTGCACAGTGGTTTGTATGGGGGCGCCGTGGCAAACCCAATTAATGTATTAAGCAAGATGATTGCCTCTTTAACAGATGAGAACAATCACATAACAATCCCAGGATTTTATGATAATGTAGAAGAGCTTTCTGCAGCAGAGAGAGATAAAATGGCCCAAGCGCCTTTTAGCAAAGAAGCATATTGCAAATCTATAGGAATTGAAGACACCTATGGAGAAGCCACCTATACTACCAATGAGCGAAATAGTATTCGTCCCACACTTGATGTAAACGGAATCTGGGGAGGCTACACAGGAGAAGGTGCCAAAACAGTCATTGCAAGCCAAGCTTTTGCAAAAATATCAATGCGTTTGGTGCCAGATCAAAATTGGAAAGAAATTACAACCCTTTTTAAAAATCATTTTCAGAGCATTGCTCCAAAAGGGGTTAGTGTTAAAGTTCACCCACACCATGGAGGGCAAGCATATGTGACACCCATAGATAGTTTGGGATATAAAGCAGCCAGTAAAGCCTATGAGACCACCTTCGGGAAAACGCCTATCCCTCAGAGAAGTGGCGGTAGTATCCCTATTGTCGCTTTGTTTGAAAAAGAACTAAAAAGCAAAACTATACTAATGGGCTTTGGTCTTGATAGTGATGCTATACACTCTCCCAACGAGCATTTTGGTATCTGGAATTACTTAAAAGGAATAGAGACAATTCCTCAGTTTTACCATTACTTTGCTCAAATGAGCAAATAAAAAACCCACATTTTATAAAAATAAAAAGCCCTGTTAATTTATATCATCAGGGCTTTTAAAGTATTAATACCACTTATATTTTTTTTACATACGCTGTTATAAGTACAATTTGCACACCGCCAACTTTACCTTCTATAAAGGTGTCATTTTCATGATCTAAAGAAATACGCCTTACTGCAGTGCCCTGTTTGGCTACCATACTTGACCCTTTTACTTTCAAATCCTTGATAAGCACCACAGAATCTCCATTTTGTAACACAACACCATTTGCATCTCTGTGCACTAAAGCGTCTGTCTTATCTTCTGCATCCCCTTGTGCAGCGGCCCATTCAAGCTGCTGGGGCTCCATGTACATCATATCTAATAAATCTTGAGACCACCCAAAAGATTTTAATCTGTGTAACATGCGCCATGCCATTACTTGCACCGGAGCTACAGCGCTCCACATACTATCATTTAAACAGCGCCAGTGATTCTGATCTTGATGTTCTGCTTCAAAGCCAGAAGAACAGGTTATACAAACTAAAATTGAGGTATCTATTGCTGGTATATATTCTGGAGTTTTTGGCACCTCAAAAATACCTAGATTTTCTGGCTCTGCATGGCCACAAAGTTCACAAGTGTCATGGGCTCTTTTTCTTACTTCTCTTTCTATGCTCATTAGATGAATTTTTACTTCTCAAACAAATGTAACACTATTGTCCTTCTAAGAGATATTAAAAACTTATTTCTAGGATTGTTACCTAGTATATTTCACTAGATTTGTGTCTCTCAAGGAACTTAAAGTATGCCTGGTATTTCTATTTCACAAGCAATAACTATTGCCAAAACCCACTTTTTGATTACGGGTGATATTAGTCTGCTTGATGGAGATGAAGATTTTAATTTTAAAATCACAACCCCAACCACCAGTTATGTACTAAAAATAGCAACCACAAATCTCGAAAAAATCGACGCTCAAATAAGTATACTTGATTTTTTATCCCAAAAAGAGTTGCCCCTTACCATACCCCAAATACTCCCAAACACAAAGGGTGAAAAACACACAATAATAACAAGTAACACTACCCAGTTCTGTGTTCGCTTGTTCACATTTATAGAGGGAAGGCTTTGGGCCAAGGTACACCCTAAAACAAGCGTATTAAGACATGATTTAGGATACAAAGCAGGCGCCATTACAAAAGCCTTACTAGATTTTACATCCAGCCAAAGCCAGAGTGATTCTCACTGGGATTTAGCAAATGCGTCTTGGAGTGATAAGCACACCGCGCTTTTTAAAACAGAAAAACGTGCCCTTATAAAAAAGTTTCAATCACTTTTTAAGGCGGTAGAACCTTGTCACAAAACCCTCCCAAAAAGCACTATTCACGCAGATGTAAATGATTATAATTGCATCGTTTCTAACAATTTTAAAAACCCTGAAATTACAGGTATTATAGATTTTGGAGACGCCTGCTACACCCAAACTATTAATGATGTGGCCATTACAATAGCCTACGGAGTTATGAATGTGCCAGACCCCCTAGATGCTGCAGTAGAAATTTTAAAAGGCTACAAAAAACAGTATAGTTTTACAGAAAATGAATTACACTGTCTTTTCACCCTTGTGGCCATGCGCCTTATTACCACCCTTACAAAAGCAGCCTTAAGAAAACAGGAAAACTCCACCAACCCTTATCATAGCATTAGTGAACAACCTGCCTGGGAATTATTAAAAAAATGGAGCGAAATACACCCAGATTTTGCTGAATATCGCTTTAGGGATAGCTGCGGGTTTGAGGCCCATCCCAATAAACTGGCCTTTGAGCAGTGGGTAAAAAAAAATTCTTACACATTTTCTGAGCTATTTCCTTCTGAAATTTTAAAAACAGACATACATCTGTTGGATTTAAAAATTTCAAGCACCTGGATGGGCAGCAGCCATGAGTTTAATGACCTAGATTTATTTGAATTTAAAATCAATCAACTTCAAAAAAAGCATCCAACAAAACTTATCGCAAATGGCTATCTAGAACCGCGCCCTATATACACCTCTACTGCCTATCAAAAACAAGGAAACACCTCAAAAGAGAATAGAACAGTACATCTAGGAGTTGATTTTTGGTTACCTGCAGATACACCGGTGCATTCTGTTTTAAAGGCAGAAGTTATTGTGGCAGCTTACAGCCCTCAGTACAAGCAATATGGTGGGCTTGTTATTTTAAAACACAATGAGAATGGGCTTGTTTTCTACTCTCTATATGGACACCTCTCCCTGGCAAGTATCAAAGCATTAAAGGTGGGCGATACATTAAAAAAAGCAGACCAAATTGGGGTCCTAGGAAACCCTCAAGAAAATGGACAGTGGGCTCCCCATTTACACTTTCAAGTTATGCTCACAATGCTAGATTTTATAGATGACTTTCCAGGGGTATGCTATCCCAGCCAAATGAAAGTCTGGGAAAGTATCTGCCCAGACCCCAATCTGTTGTTTAAAAATCCAAACCTAGTTACGCGGTATGATGCTCCAAATTCAGAAATCTTAGATTTCAGAAAAAAACATCTCGGGAAAAGTTTAAGTATCTCCTACCAAGAGCCCCTGCATATTGTTCGTGGTGAAGGTGCATATTTAATTGATACTTGGGGAGTGAAATATCTTGATACCGTAAATAATGTGGCCCATGTTGGGCACGAACATCCAGCGGTAGTTAAAGCTGCACAACAGCAAACTGCACTACTGAACACGAACACAAGATACCTTAGCCAAAATATTATAACCTACACCCAGAAGCTGCTTGAAAAGCTGCCACCAGAGCTTTCTGTGCTTCATTTTGTAAACTCAGGAAGTGAAGCTACAGAACTTGCACTGCGTATGGCAAAAACAACAACAGGACAAAAAAACATGCTTGCCATACAGGTGGGATACCACGGAAACACAACCGCAGCTATGGGAGTAAGCTCCTATAAGTTTGATAGTGAGCCAGGGAATGGAAAACCAGAAAACACCCATATAATACCTCTTCCAGACTCCTACAGAGGTCTTCATACCAAGGGTGATGATACAGGAACTACCTACGGCAATTACGCCCAACAACATATAGACCGTCTTGCTCTTAATAATGAGGGCATTGCTGGTTTTATAGCAGAATCTATCATCAGCTGCGGGGGGCAAATAGTGCCGCCCAAAGGATACTTTAAAGCCTTGTACAAAATGGTACGCGCAGCAGGCGGATTGTGTATTGCAGATGAAGTGCAAACAGGTTTTGGCCGTGTAGGATCACACTTCTGGGGTTTTGAAATCCACGGGGTTACTCCAGATATTGTAACGATGGGTAAACCAGCTGGAAATGGGCACCCCTTGGCAATAGTAGCCTGTACTCAAGAGGTTGCCAATGGTTTTGCAAATGGATTAGAATTTTTTAACACCTTTGGCGGAAACCAAGTAAGCTGCGCTATTGGCAGTGCTGTTTTAGAAGTAATTGAAGCACAGAAATTACAAGAAAATGCAAAAATTGTAGGTAGTTTTTTACTAAAAGAACTAAAAAAACTACAACAAAAACAGCCTATTATTGCAGATGTAAGAGGTCATGGATTTTTTATTGGCATCGAATTATGTGATATGAGCAAACAGCCGTTGCCACTAAAGGCAAGTTATTTGGCAAATAGAATGAAGGATTTTAAAATTTTAATGAGCACAGATGGTCCAGATCATAATGTACTTAAAATAAAACCTCCCATGGTCTTTAGTATGGACAATGCAAAAGAGCTTATCTTTAGACTCCATAGCGTTTTACAAGAAGACTTTATGACTCATTATTAAAAAACTGTACCCATGAAAATAATATACACCCTTATCTTTATTTTTAGTCTTTGGAGTTGCACTGACAACAGCGACCAGACTAACCAAGTACCCCAAGAAAAAGTACAAACTAAAAACACAGAAGCCCTAAATAAAGCAGCCATTTTAAAGGTAATGAAAGATCAAGAAATTGCCTGGAGCAATAATGATTTACAGGGCTTTATGAAGGGATATTTAAAAAGTGATTCTTTAAAGTTTTATGGCAAAAGTGGTCTTACTAAAGGATGGCAACAAACTCTTGATAACTATAAAAAAGGGTATCCCACCAAACAGCATAGTGGTAGCTTAAGCTTTACTATAAATGACATTTCAAAAATAGAAACCAATAGTTATTGGGTGATGGGAGAATACTTCTTATCAAGAAAAGTTGGTGACGCAGAAGGTGTATTTATGATTATCTTCAAAAACATAGACGGGCAATGGAAAATTGTGGCAGATATGAGCTGCGGGTAAGAAAACCTCTTAATTTCCATTGATTCGTTGCCATAAATCTTTAAGTAAACCTGTGGCATCGGTTGGACGTTTTTTATTTTCTGTTACAATAAGTTCATCTCCTGTTTGCTCAAGCAAGAAACTAAAGACATAGTCCTGTTTTGTAACATCTGTGCTCAACAGGCCAAAACGCAGGTCATTAAAATAAAGTTTCCCCTCTATTTGGCTTACCGTATACCAGCCTTTGGTTAAGTTAATAAGTCTTTTTACCTTGTCATTATTAGCTAAATTTCCAAGTAAATGATGGTTTTTTGGATGGGTTCCAAAAGCAATAGCCTTGGTATCAAACAAAGAGTAGTCTCCAATTAAAAAGGCATCTTGTGTTTCTACATTAGCCAACCACAAAACAGTATTTAAAGGTGCTGGTTTTGTTTGAATGGCTACATATGGTATTTGTTGATTCTTTAAAGCAGTTTCAAATTTCAAAAAAGCAAATCCCTTGATAACAAGAGTCAAAACCAAATAACTACTACTGATCCAAAGACCCAGATTGTTAAGCTTACGCCTTTGAGGGTTATCGCGTTTTTTAAACAATACTAGAATGCAACACAGTAAAAATGGCAGGGTGTATAATGGGTCTATCACAAAAATATTTTTGTATGCAAGTCGCACATCAAAAGGCCAAAACAATTGGGTCCCCCAAGTAGTGTGAGCATCTAGCAAGGGGTGAGTGAAAAAACCAAAGAAAAATAACCAAGACCACTGCCGCCATGTTGCCTCCTTTTCTCGTTTTGATACCAGCCACCCAAAAACAGGCGCAAAGAGTACAGAAAACACAATAGAGTGTGTAAATCCTCTGTGGTATTCTAAGGCAGTTACGGTATCAACAAAAACCTTGGAAATAACATCTAAATCTGGAATTGTACCAGCAATAGCACCATACAATAGCGCCTTATTTCCAACTTTACTACCCAAGACTGCCTGGCCAACGGCAGCTCCTAATACAATTTGAGTTACAGAATCCATACTTGTGTGTAGTTGTGGGTTAGATCTTGCTGGCGGGTTAGTTGTTTTTGCAAGCTAGAAACTTGCGCAGAAAAAAAAGTGATCTTTTCTGTGTAAAAGGTCTTTGAGTCTATCATAAAATCATACTAGTTTATACAACACCGGTCTGCTTGGAGCGGCGTCATTTTCAAAGGGTGCTACTTGCAAATTCAATAGATAAGACCCGTCTTTAATAGTATCTTTTACGTAAATAAACTCTGTTATTGTTGCGGTTGCTCTAGGAGCTTTTGGAATGTTCCAAAACGCTTTATGTGCCAATAGATTGCCCCCATCTTTTTCTTTATCTACAGAAGGCAGATCTATAAGTAAGTGCTGCACGCCAAGATCTCTTAAAAATTCAGCAGCCTTGTGATCTAAATAGGGCCAATTGGTATTTGAGTATTTTTTGGTTGTTTTGGAAATCGTATTGGGTAGTGTTCTTATGACAACTGCCTTTGGTGTTTTACCTTCTAATTTTTGTGCAACAGAGGCTACTGTTAGTACATAATCTTGCCCAATCAACTCAGGAGAGATGGTGATTACCTCAGCCATAAAAAAGAAATTCTTTAGGGCATCATTCACTGAGTGAAATGTTTCAGTTATATGTCCTAGACACTCTGTATGAGTACCATGAGCGTGAGGATTAAAAGATATATTATTAAAATTTACAGCAGCACCTTTGCTTACTTTACCTGTCCAGTCTCCTAACTGCACAGGAGATATCACTGGTTTTTCAATATACCAAGCCAGAGGGTTTTGAGCGCTGTCTGACATCACAATAGAGATATCCAAAGGTTTTAAAAAATCTACAGTAACTATAGAATTATTGATGTTAATAGTTGCCAGCATAACTTGATTTTACAATTTTAAATATACAACACTCCTGGATTAAATCATAAATAAATCTGCGGCAATACCATCTGTTAAAAACTTCCCTTTTTTTGTCGCTTTTACAAAATCTCCCTCACACACTAGTAAATCTGAAGTTAGGTGTTGTTGTATGTTTTGTTTTAAATAACTCTGAAATTTTTGACCAAAAAAAGCACCTATTTCATCTATAGAAACACCGCCAGCGGTTCTAAGGCGAGTCATAACATACTCATTGTATTGATTTTTTGTGGTAAGAACTTCTTTGGTTAATGGCAGTACTCCACTTTCAATACTTTTTATATAACGCGAATTGTTTGATACATTCCAACTTCTAGAAACCATATCATAACTATGGGCAGATGGCCCCACACCCAAATAAGGTTTTCTTTTCCAGTAAGATGAATTGCTTTGAGATTCCCACCCAGGAATACAAAAATTAGAAAACTCATAATTATGATACCCAACGGCAGCTGTTTTTTCAACTAAAACCTCGTGATGCCGAGCAGCAACAGCATCATCAACAGGGCGTATATCTCCATTTTTAATAAAATGCTCCAAGGCTGTTTTAGGCTCTACAGTTAATACATAACAAGAAATATGAGGAACCCCTAAAGACAATGCTAATTCTATATTTTCTTGCCATCTCTGGGGTGACATTTGAGGAATACCATACATTAAATCTATACTAATGTTTTTAAAATACTGCTTGGCTTTCTCAACACATTCAAGCGCTTCTGTTTGGTTATGAGCTCTGTTCATGAGTTTTAAATCCTCTTCAAAAAAAGATTGAATTCCTATAGATAGCCTATTAATTTTAGAACTCGAAAGGCTTAGAATTTTGGCATCTGTTAAATCATCTGGATTGGCCTCTAGGGTTATCTCTGGGCTGTCTATGATGTTAAAATTGTCATACACGGTTTGTAAAACAAAGTCTATCTGCTTTGGGGTCAATAAGCTTGGGGTGCCTCCTCCAAAATAGATGGTTTCTATAGGTGTTGTAAGCTCGTCTTTGCGAAGCTCGAGTTCTTTGCAAATAGCACCAAGCATGGCATCTGATTTGTTTAAAGATGTTGAAAAATGGAAGTCACAATAATGACACGCTTGTTTACAAAAGGGAATATGAATATAAATACCAGCCATTATAAATACGGGATTACTTTTTTATTCTTTTTTCATTTTGCTGAACAAAACTAGCCCATCCTGAGTAGCTTTTGCCCGTTCCAAGGGTTTTACCACTATTGTAAAAATGACACACTGCAGCGGCTAGGCCATCTGTACTGTCTAAATTTTTTGGAAGTTCTTTAAGCCCTAAGATATTTTGAAGCATTTTTGCCACCTGTTCTTTTGAGGCGTTACCATTGCCAGTAATAGCCATTTTTATTTTCTTTGGTGCGTACTCTGTAATGGGTATATCTCTAGATAATCCTGCGGCCATAGCGACCCCTTGAGCCCTTCCTAATTTGAGCATAGACTGCACGTTTTTACCAAAAAATGGAGCTTCAATAGCAATCTGGTCTGGATGATAGGTATCTATAAGCTCAATGGTGCGCTCAAAAATAAGCTTTAGACGTTTGTAATGATTATCATACTTAGAGAGTTGCAATTCGTTGAGCTGTAAAAATTCCATTTTTTTTCCAACCACCTTAATGAGTCCAAAACCCATAATAGTGGTTCCTGGATCAATACCTAATATGATGCTCTCTGATGTGCTCAAGATTATTTTATTGAATTAGTATGGGTAAACTGCTATAGGTTTCAATTCTGGTACATGTGTAATGTGCACTACAAATTTAAACAATATCTAGGCGGCGCCCTAAAGTTTTAGCTTTTGTCAGAAGCTATATAATCTACTTTGTTTGTAAGACAACGGGCAAGCTATAAGCAACTGCAACTGGAACGCCTCTTTTATGAGCTGGGGCCAAGGTGGGTATGCTATCAATACTTTGGGTAATCCATAAAGGCAATTCTGGAAAGCTTGCAGCGGTAAGGCTATCCATTGCAATAGTGTCTAAAAAAATAATTCCTTTCTCTGAGATAGTAAGGGAAACCCAAAGAGTGTCTTTGATGCTACGAGTGCTCACAAAATGCCTGGAGGAGAGCCCTGCATATATTTTAGAGACCAATGTGTTTTCAAAACAAGCTTTACTTTCTTTTTTTTCTGAATCTTTTTGACAAGAGACAAAGGTTGGATACTGATCAACCTGATTCCAAGAAATTGTTTTGATCTCCTGGTCATAAAAGGTGTCTGAAGATATTTTATCTGTCTCAAAGTACTGGCAAGAAGCCATAATACATAACACTAAAACATAAAATATATATTTCATGGTTTTAAAATTATAATTTCGATGCTGAAAAATACACATTTTGAAGCGATCCATTTAGGTGTTCTTTGATTTATCTTACCCAAAGTAGAATTGTTAGTACACAAAAGCCGCTGATAGAAAAGCGGCTTTTAATTACAATATAACTTATATGTGTATTAAAGTGTTCCTCGCTTGGCCTGTTGTCTTTCTATAGCTTCAAATAAAGCTTTAAAATTTCCGACACCAAAGGATTGTGCTCCTTTGCGCTGAATAATTTCAATAAACATAGTGGGCCTATCTACAATTGTATTTGTAAAGATTTGTAATAGATATCCTTCCTCATCACGATCTATTAAAATACCATGCTTTTTAAGTACTTCAATGTCTTCATCAATTTCGCCCACGCGCTCTAAAACATCATCATAATAAGTTTCTGGCACATATAAAAACTCAACCCCACGATCACGCATAGCAGAAACCGTTGCAACTATATCATCGGTAGCTAAGGCTAAATGCTGTACTCCTGGCCCATTATAAAAGTCAAGATATTCCTCAATTTGTGATTTCTTTTTCCCTTTGGCGGGTTCGTTTATAGGAAATTTTATGCGGCCATTACCATTACTCATAACCTTGCTCATAAGGGCTGTGTAATCTGTGGCAATATCATCATCTGCAAAAGATATAATTTGAGCAAAACCCATGGTTTTAGCATAAAACTCACACCATTTATTCATTTCTCCCCAACCAACATTTCCAACAATATGATCTATAAACTTTAGCCCAACAGAGGCTGGGTTGTAATGAGATTCCCATGTAACAAAACCTGGTAAAAAGATACCGTTATAATTTTTACGTTCTATAAAAAGGTGAACGGTTTCTCCGTAGGTATACACCCCAGATGTGATCACATGTCCATCTGCATCTTGTTGACGAGTTGGCTTCATAAATGGTTTTGCGCCTCGTTTTGTAGTTTCCTCAAAAGATTTGGTAGCATCATCTACCCATAAAGCAATTACCTTGGCAGCATCACCATGAAGATTGATATGCTCATTAATAGGACCGTCTTTTGTTAAGGGCGTGGTTAAAACCAATCTAATTTTATCTTGTCGTAAAACATAAGATACGCTGTCTTTTCTTCCTGTTTCCAGACCGGCATAGGCCTCGCTTTGAAAGCCAAAGGCTGTCTTATAAAAATAGGCAGCTTGTTTAGCGTTGCCAACATACAGCTCTACATAATCTGTTCCCAAAAGAGGCAAGAAATCTTCTGCCTCATCAAAGAGTTTACGCAAAGAGTACTCCGTGTTTTGTAAGTCTTTTAAATTTTTAATTTCTGCTGCCATAATGTGTAGTTTTTAGGCCAATAGCTAAAGAAGTAAGCTACTTTCATGATGCAAATATCTATAATAATATTGAGATTTCTGTTGCTGGAAATAAAAGTCGTGGTAATAGTAATTTGTGGAGTGATAAAAGACCACAACAAAGCGTTATTTTACAGTAGAGTAAATAAACTTTAGGGCGCTACTTTTACTAAAAAAAAGATACATTTGTTTTTTAATCTTGTAAGAAGAAACAGTATGTTAAAAGCAGTACTTTTTGATATGGATGGTGTTATTGTAGACACAGAACCATTGCACCGTAAAGCCTATTTTTTAATGTTTAAAGACATGGGTATACACGTCACAGAGCAAATGTACACCAGCTACACAGGGCAGTCTACCATAAATATTTGCAAGCAATTGGTGGGGCATTTTAATCTAGATACAGATCCCAAAACACTGGTAGCAATTAAAAGAAAGCATTTCAAATATTTATTTGAAAATGACACCTCACTCCAACTCTTGGACGGTGTGTTGGATCTTATTAAAAACTATCACAAAAATGGCCTAACTTTAGTCTTGGCATCCTCTGCTTCGATGCCTAATATTAATCGCATCTTTGAACGTTTTGACTTAGATCAGTACTTTGTAGCTAAACTAAGTGGCGCAGATCTAAAAGAAAGTAAACCACATCCAGAAATTTTCATTAAAGCTGCACAAGCAGCAGGACAGCCAAAAGAGCAGTGTATGGTGATAGAAGATTCCAGCAATGGTATTAAAGCGGCCAATGATGCAGGCATTTTTGTTATTGGGTATGACAGCACTCACTCCACAGATCAAGATTATAGCAGGGCCGATAAAGTAGTGAGCTCTTTTTCTCAGATACATTACCATACCGTAGCCGAGCTATTTTAAAATATATGCTTTCCTAGATTGCTAAAAAATTGAAAAGCCATCACAATTGTGATGGCTTTTCGCCCCAAATTTGATTAACACCCTTAGGTATCAACCTACTTATATTTTTCTAAATTACATAAAATTGAGAATATATACATCTCATTTTAGATAACTTTATATGTATCAGCTTTATACTATTAATTTTTGTTTGGATTTTAGATATCCAAAATATAAAATAAAGGTGTAACAAGCTATGACCAATAAAAGAGCTGTTTTAAAACCCATATTATCTGCCAATAAACCATACAGAGGAGGGATAATTGCTCCTCCAACTATAGCGGTACAGAGTAATCCGGAGGCCTGTGGCTTTAAATCTCCTTGTCCCTCTATAGTCAAGGTGAAAATCGTAGGAAACATAATAGAGTTAAATAAACCTACAGCCAAAATAGACCACATGGCAAGTAATCCTGAAGCGCTCATAGAGATAAAAAGCATCGCTACTGCTAATGATGCAAATATTGCTAATACTTTACCTGGTTTAATAATACGAGTTAGATACGCGCCAACAAAACGACCTACCATTGCACCACTCCAGTATAAAAACACAAATGCACCAACAATTGCTTTTGGATCAACGCTTGCTAATTCTTTCCCAATAACAAAAGAGGCAAACCAATTCATTTTGCTGTTCTCTATAATAACAGAGGCCAAGTTCATATCCATAAAATACAAGACCAAGAAACTACCAATAGAAACCTCAGCGCCTACATATACAAAAATACCTACAACACCCATCATCACATATTTGTTTTTAAACAAACGAGTATAGCCACCGTTAGGACTTTTCTGTAAAATTTTTGGGAGTTTGATAAACACAAATAGTATGGATAAAATAGCAATACATCCTGCCAGAATCAAAAATGGTGATGATACTGCCGCAGCTTCACCTATATAATAATTTTCTTGTTCTACTTTTGGAAGTGTCGCAATTGCCTCACTAGTCATGATGGTATCACTAAGCAAAAAAGAAGCTCCTACAATAGGTGCAATTGCTGCACCTAAAGAATTAAATGCCTGAGATAAATTTAGTCTACTGGATGCTCCATTTTCTGCCCCTAAAACAGCTACATAAGGATTGGCGGCAACTTGCAGAATTGTAATTCCTGCAGCTAGGGTAAAATATCCTACTATAAATACTAGAAAAATCCGTTCTGAGGCAGCGGGAGAAAACAATACACACCCCACAGCCATAACGGCAAGCCCTAACACAATACCTTTTTGATAACCAATTTTAGAAAGCAGCCAACCTGCTGGTACTGAAAAAACAAAAAAGGCGCCAAAAAAAGCAAATTGAACTAAGACGGCTTGGAAATTTGACAATTCAAATACATCTTTGAGTCTTGGGATTAAACTATCTACCAAAACAGTAATAAAGCCCCATAAAAAAAATAGTATTGTTACTATTATAAAGGCTGACGTATAACTTCTTTTATTGGTATTCATAATTATTTTATGTTGTAAAATCTTGGGTTAATAATCGTGTTTTTTTGGTTTTGATAGGTAGTGATAGTAAAACCCTCATGGATAGAATAGGCTCCAGTTTCTCCTTTTTTATTGACTGCTATATACCCTACTTGAAAGTCTTCAAAGTTAGGTGTTTTTTCAATAATTCTCTCAATGGCAAGCTCACAGGCCTCTTGTGGAGATTTTCCTTGTCTCATAAGTTCCACAACCAAATAACTTCCTACTGTTTTTAAAACTTCTTCTCCCAGCCCTGTTGCAGTTGCAGCGCCTATTTCATTGTCTACAAATAAGCCAGAACCAATAATAGCAGAGTCCCCAACACGGCCAGCCATTTTATAAGCCAAGCCACTAGTGGTACAACCTCCAGAAATTGTTCCGTTTTTATCCACGGCTAGCATTCCTATAGTGTCATGGTTTTCTATGTTGATAATAGGTTTGTATCTGGAGGTTTTCTTCCAGATTTCCCAATCTTTTTTTGATTGTTCTGTCAATAAATTTTCTCTTTTAAAACCCTGAGAAACAGCAAATTCTTCTGCACCAACCCCAGCCATAATAACATGAGGAGTATCTTCCATTACCATTTTTGCTACAGCAATAGGATGCATAATATTTTGCATACACAACACCGCGCCATAATCTCCTTTTTCATTCATAACACAAGCATCCAGGGTAACACGGCCGTCTCTATCTGGTAGCCCACCAATACCCACAGATTGCCCCTTGGCATTTGCCTCCTCCACGCCGCAACCAGCAATTACTGCCTCTAAAGCAGTGGTCCCATCTTGCAGGGATTGCCATGCTTTTTGTGTAGCATCCTCTACACTCCAAGTAGCAATAACAACTGGAAGGGAAGAATTTAAAGGTGGTATCTCTTGTCTGTCTTTGGTTTGGTTTGGGGTGCTCGCTTTTGCTGCTATACTTGAGCCTAAGGCTGTTATTCCAACAGACCCTAGAGCTGCTTTTTGTAAAAAATTACGTCTTTTCATGGTCTTATTTTATTTCTATTTCGTCTGTAAAAATCCAAGCTTTACCATCAAAAGGATGGCCAAGATGCCAAGAGGGTACATCTCCTAAATTTTTAGCTTTTAGCTTTACAAATTGTGCTTTTTGATTTGTTTTAAATACCACAGATTTTATAACCGCATCCTGGCTTGGTTTGGCTGCGTTTATTTTTTGAACCCCAATGGAGATAAAGTTTACACCATCTTGAGAAATCAAACATTCTACCTGGGTGGGATAAAAAATCCAGCTGCGCTGTTCTTGTAAAAAGTTGGTCTTAATTTCTGAAATAGTTTGCAGCGATCCTAAATCTACAATAGCATCTACATCCCTATCACTATATCCTTGCCAGGCACCCGTTCTAAAATCTAAGGCGCCTTTAATACCATCAATCAATGCGTTTTCTCCACTAGCGCTGTACTCATTTGCATATTGGGTATTTAGTGTAATGCTCACCTTTGGGTCAATCTTAAAAAACTGTGTGGAGAGTACTCCGCTTTTTTTACCTTGTTTTTGGGCGTATGTTTTAATTAACACAGATTCTGAAATAGCAATAGCTTCCTCATATTTTATGAATTTTCCCTCATCTATGCTGTAATAAATGTCTGCATCTGCATCTGCAACGCCAAGGGTAATACGAGTGCTATTTTTAAAACTCACGGTCCCCGAGGCTATAAAAGGAGTCAATAATATTTGATGTTCCTGTATGCTAGTGCCAGGAATTTGTGAATCTTTTGTGCCCCAGGAACTTGGAGTATTGGTCATTTCAAATACCAAAGTTCCTCCAGAGGTGATTTCGTGATGGTACAGATAACTTCTATCCAAAACCTTACCGTTTAATGTGGCAGACCTTATGTAGAAATTTTCATTGGAAATACCATTGGCTTGCACCGTAAATTGCTTTGAATTCTCTAAGTTAATGGTTGCCTTCTCAAACAAAGGAGAACCAATAATGTATTGATTACTTCCTGGGGTTACAGGATAAAATCCAAGAGAGCTAAAGACATACCAGGCGCTCATTTGGCCGCAATCTTCATTGCCACTAACCCCATCTGGAGTGTTTGAATATAAGGTTGTCAAAATTTCTCTAACGATGCGTTGGGTGTCATTTGGACGATTCACAAAATTGTATAAATAAGCCATGTGGTGACTTGGCTCATTACCATGAACATACTGCCCTATAAGACCTGTAATATCTGGTTGTTTACGTCCAGAAGTTTCTTTTTTTGCAGTGAACAAATCATCTAAGTGTTTTGCCAATTTAGGTCTGCCCCCCATTAATTGCATCAAACCAGAAATATCTTGTGGTGCATACAAACTGTATTGCCATGCATTGGCCTCTGTATAATTAAAATTAACCTCATAAGGATCAAAAGGGCCAAACCAAGTATTGTTAAACCTTCCCTGCATAAAACCTGTGCTGGGATTGTACATGTTTTTGTAATACTGTGCCCGCTCAGTAAATTGTTTAAACACCTTTGTGTTCCCCATTTTTTCTGCCATTTGCGCAATGGTCCAGTCATCGTAGGCGTATTCTAAGGTTTTAGAAACACTTTCACTCTCCATTTCAACAGGAACAAAACCGACATCTTTATAAGAGGCTAAACCTAGCTTATCTTGCATAGCGCTATGCACCATAGCCTCAAGGGCTTTTTCACTATCATACCCAGAAATCCCTTTTAGATACGCATCTGCAATCACTGGAACGGCGTGATATCCAATCATACACCCAGTGTAATTAGCGCTCAAATCCCATATTGGCATGATACCACCTTCATCATATTTTGCTAAAAAAGTATTTATAAAATCATTGGTGCGCTGCTGCTCTATAATAGTATATAAGGGATGGGCAGCCCTGTAGGTGTCCCACAGAGAGAACACGGTGTAGTAGTCAAAATCCTTTGTTTGATGTATTTCTAAATCCATCCCTCTGTACCGTCCATCTACATCTTGATATATGTTAGGTGCAATCAAGGTGTGATAAAGGGCCGTGTAAAAAGTAGCGAGGTTGTCTTTATTTGAGTCTTCAACAACAATTTTCTCTAATTGCTGTTCCCAAGATTGTGTAGCCTCTTTTTTGATGGTTTCAAAAGTTTTGGAGCCAATTTCTTCTTCTCTATTTTGTTTGGCACCTACTAGATCTACAGCAGATATACCCACAGAGATATACACAGGTTCATTGTTTGGATTGATAAACTCTAAAGCACATTTTCTGGCACCTGGCATACCCCTTTTGGGAGGAGATTGCAACTTATCTTTGAAGGGATGAGACGTTTTTATATTAAAAAACAAACGCTGGTCTGTTGCCCATGCCTCTGAAAATCTAAATCCTTGAATTTCTGTGTCTGAAATAATTTCAATAGAGGCATCTAGGACCTTATCACGATGTAATAAATCAAGTATTAGCACTTGATTTTCTGGGCTTGGATAGGAATAAGAATGCATTGCTGCTCTGGTGGTTGTGGTTAAGGCAACATCAATATTTGTATCCTCCAAATGCACCTTGTAATATCCAGGAGAGGCCTCTTCCTTTTGGTGAGAAAATGAGGATCCGTATCCTTTTTGGCCATTGGCTCCATTGTTGAAATTAATTGCATTTGTGGGCATTAACAAAACATCTCCATAATCACTAACGCCTGTTCCGCTAAGGTGGGTATGGCTAAAACCGTAGATGTAACTATCACTGTAATGATAGCCGCTACAACCGTCCCAACCATCAAGGCGAGTGTCTGGGCTTAATTGAACCATTCCAAAAGGCGCGGTTGCTCCCGGATAGGTATGTCCATGACCTCCGGTTCCGATAAAGGGATTCACGTAACTAGTTAAGGGTGTATTATTTGTGGAGGCAGGATTAATTTTTGTACGAGAGCAACTCACAAGTGAAAATGTGACAAACAATCCAAAAATAATGTTTTTCATAGTCCTTTTTTAAAGACCTTAATATACAACAATCATTATGATTTTAAAGACCTACAAACAAGCAATTTTAAGACCATATTCACATAAGAGCTAATAAATGTAATTATCTTTAACCACAAAAAATAATTAAGATTATGCTGCGTTGGATTATTCCTATTGTTTTGTACATACTTATAGATATGTATGCATTTCAAGCTGTAAAAACTATAAGCAAAAACACCTTTGTGCACGGAGTTTACCTGTTGAGCTCTGTGATTATTTTGGTGCTTTTTATGTATGCCATCACATCACCTGAGGCTAGAACAAATCCCAAAATGATGTACGTATTTGGGTTATTTTTAGCACTATTTACGCCAAAACTAATAATAGTAATTGCCCTATTTGGTGAGGATGTTATTAGGGTATTTGTGGGGGTATTTTATAAAATCTCTGGAGGCAGTGATACTGCTTTTATGCCCTCACGGCGAACATTTGTAAGCACCCTGGCCCTAGGATTGGCAGCTATTCCTTTTGCAGGGCTTTTGTATGGCATGATTAAAGGAAAATACAACTACAAAGTATTACAATACACCTTAGAGTTTGATGATTTACCTAGTAATTTTGATGGCTATACCCTCACACAAATTAGTGATATACACAGCGGAAGTTTTGATAATCCAGAAAAAGTAAAGTATGCTGTAGATTTGGTGAACAAACAACAAAGCGATCTTATTTTATTTACTGGAGATCTGGTAAATAATGTTGCTCAGGAAATGGATTTGTGGAAAGATACCTTTGCCACACTAAAAGCTAAAGATGGAGTATATTCTGTGCTTGGAAATCATGATTATGGAGATTATATAGCCTGGGAAACTCCAGAGAAAAAACAAGAAAATTTAAATACTTTAATAGCCCTACAAAAAGAAATGGGTTGGGAGTTACTATTAAATGAAAGTAGAACTATTAAAAAAGAGCAACAAACCATTAAACTTGTGGGTGTTGAGAATTGGGGAGAGGGAGGATTTAAAAAAGCGGGAGATTTAGAAAAGGCCTGTGCAAATGTCAGCGCCAAAGACTTTACCATACTTATGAGCCATGACCCATCACATTGGCAATCTAGGGTAAAGGAACATCCAAAAAACATCCATCTAACCCTTAGTGGTCACACTCACGGTATGCAATTTGGAATTGAAATTCCTGGATGGTTTAAATGGAGTCCTGTAAAATATAGATATCAAAACTGGGCAGGGATATACAAAGAGTTTGGGCGGTACATAAATGTGAACCGTGGCTTTGGGTATTTAGGCTACCCAGGACGTGTTGGAATTTGGCCTGAGATTACTGTAATCACTCTCAGAAAGAAGCCCAAAAGCGCGTAATCCTTGTTGTTTGGGTATAAATGTTATATTTGTATTATAATTAGTCCCAAAAAGAGAAACCTTATGTCAAAATTTGGAGAAATTATTGAAACTAACATTCCCGTCTTGCTCGACTTTTATACAGAGTGGGATGATGCTTGCAAATCGATGCATCCTGTACTAAGAGATGTAGCAGCAGCACTGGGTGATAAAGCCCGAGTGATTAAAATCGATGTAGAAAAAAATAGTGAACTTGCAGAAGCACTCCGCGTAAAAGGCTTGCCAACACTCATGATTTACAAGCAAGGTGAGATGAAATGGAGACAAAGTGGAGAGCAAGACGCCAATACACTTATTGGTTTAATACAAGAATACGTATAAGATCCCAACAGATACATTTTAAATTGATTTGGCTTGTATCACCGCAATGGAAGTGCCTGGCATTGCCATCCTTTTTTATTGCAGTACTCCAATACTTTTGGCAATGTGTATTGAAGGTTTTTAAATGCCTTTAAACTATCATGAAAAACAACTATACTCCCAGGTTTTATATGCTGTAACACATTTTTCAAACATTGTTGTTTAGATATTTTTTGGTCATAATCCCTACTTAAAATACTCCACATTACAATTTGGTAGTCTCGGGTTATTAAAGCTTTGGCTTGTTTGGGAGTGATCCTACCATAAGGCGGTCTAAAAAGTGGCATAAAACCAGAAAGGTGATCTCTTAAAACTGCTTCGCATTTTTCAATATCTATTACATACTCTTTTAAAGATGTTTTCCAACCATTACAATGACTAAAAGTATGATTGCCAATACCGTGAGAAGCGGCAACTACTTTATTGAAAATAGCAGGATGTTTAACGACATTGTCGCCAATACAAAAAAAAGTAGCCTTGGCATGGTGGGCAGCTAATTGGTCTAAAACCCATGGGGTAACCTCAGGAATGGGACCATCATCAAAGGTGAGGTAAATTGTATTTTTGGTGTTTGGGTATTCCCAAATTTGTTTCGGGAATAACCGAGTCACAAATTTAGGGGTCTGTATCATGTGTTAGATTTTCAAAAAATAAAATTAGTTGTCTTGACTTTGTAATAATTCTTGTAATGAGGATTGAGAGGGTGTTTCTGTATCTGGTCCTGAGTTAGGCATATTTTCTAATTCTATCCCCTCATCTGGATTATAGAGGTAGGGAAACAGCTTTATGTAGTCATTAAATTTAATGGCCTGGGAAATTGCATACTCTTTTGTGTCTTCAGCCAATAAAACAGTGACAACAGCTCTGTAGCGCTCCATATCTGTGTATATCTCTCTGCGCATATCTATCTGCTCTTTGGTCTTAAAGCTACTGAAGTAGAGCAATTTTTCCTGGTACACAACCGCTAACTGCTCATAAATTTCACGGGCTTTTTCTGGCTGGTTTACACGGTAGTACATTTGCATGTAAGGCTCAAGTAAAGAATAAAAAGCAAAGATATCAACTGGCATTTTCTCCATAGCCAAATCAAGGATCTCTCTAGCTTTATCGAATTTATCCTCTTTTAATAACGCCTCTGCAATACGAGCTAAATTACTTCTATAGGTTAAGCCGTTTCTACGAGTTTCTATATCGTGATAAATAGTTGGATCTCCGCTATTGCCCCAGTCCCAATTTTTAACAATATTATATGATTTATCTGCATCTACTCTTCCCATATCAAAAGGATTTTCTTTATCTACTGGGGTTTTTATAGGCACTAATTTGTAAACTACTCCATCCATTTGCAAGTAATCTTTCATCCAAAGGTAATCGTCATCTCCAAAGCTTCCACCACTAAAATAAATAGGACGCTCCCAATTATTATTGGCAATAATATCTAGCATTAAAAGCCTGTTTTTATATATAACCTCGTCTTTTATGGTAACGTCTATGTAGGGTACTATCTTGGCTTGATCTTTTAGAGAAACAACACCACTTTCAAGAACAGCCTGTTTGTTTACAGGAAGTCTAAAACTTTTTGTTGGAAAGGTATTAACTACTTGACCACTACTTGGTATTTGATACATTGTTCTGGGGTCATCAGAGGCAACCCAATCCATCCAAATATTAATGTTTATACTATCTGTATCAATTTCATTAAAAATAATATAATCTCTTGAGCCATACTTATAATGATCATGAGTGAGTTGAGAAGGAATAGGGTCACTGTCAAAGGCTTTCTTTTTCATGTCATCTATGTACCAATCTGTAGCAAACAAAGCGGTGTTTATTACACGAACATCACGCCTGTATCCCTCGATATTTTGAAGATACCAAAGTGCAAAAGTATCATTATCTCCAATAGTGAAAATAATACCATTTGGTGCAATACTATCTAGATACATTCGGGCCATAGACTGCGCCGTGTAGCGGTTTGAACGGTCATGATCATCCCAGTTTTGCGAAATAAGTAACATTGGAGAACCAAGCATGGTGGCACTAAGTACAATAGGCAGCGCTAGCTTAGGGTTTATATACTCTTTTAATATTTCATATAAGGCATATACTCCATATCCAATCCAGATGGCAAAAACGTAAAAACTTCCAACAAGGGCATAATCTCTCTCTCTAGGTTCAAAAGGTCTTTCGTTAAGATATACCTTTAAGGCCAGGCCTGTAAAAAGGAAAAACACCAATAGTACCCAAAAGGTTTTCTTGTCATGCTTGGCCAAAAACAGAATTCCTAAAAGCCCTATGAGTAGCGGAATAAAATAATAAGTGTTTCTAGCTTTATTTTCTAGTGCGTCTGTAGGTATATTGTTTTGAGGACCTATTAGCAGTTGGTCTACAAATGGAATACCACTAATCCAGTTACCGTGTAGCTTATCATATCTTCCTTGAATATCATCTTGACGACCTGCAAAATTCCACATAAAATAACGCCAATACATATACCCAAACTGATACTCAAACATAAAGCGCATGTTGGTTAAAAAACCAGGTTTTTCTACTTCAAGATAGTCTCCAAAATTCTTTAAAAACTTGTCGTAATCTTCACTATCTACAAGGCCTTTGTCATAGGCCTCCCTGAATTTTGCTACCTCATCAACAAGCAATTGCTCTGAGCGATATTCTCTTTTAATTTCAAAATCTACTGCGCCGGTTATCTCCATGTAATTGGCGTTGTGCTCCAAGCTCCACATTCTTGGCAAAAATGCTTTTTGACTGTCTTCAAAGTTTTGTTTTGCATTTTTAATGTCATTTACAATAACATATTTTTTTGCTTCAAGATCCTTTTCATACTTTGGCTTATCATCCAAAAAAGGGTTGTCTCTATCAAGCCCTACATAGGCCTCTGTGAAAAGTGGTCCATAAAAAAGGTGGGTTTCTGGGTATTGCTCACGATTATAATATGCCAATAACTCTCTAGCATTGTTTGGATTATTTTCATTAATTACGGTTCCAGCATTGGCCCTTATTGGCAACATAAGCCAACTAGAAAAACCAATAAAGATAAATAATACACAAAGCAGAAGTGTATTGAGTTTTACAAAACTTTTACTTCTAGTGTAGCGTAAACCAAAATAAAATACTGCCAAAAACACACACCCCGCTATGATGGTTCCAGAATTAAATGGCATGTTTATTTGATTGACAAAGAAAATTTCAGCAGCACTAAAAAAGCGCAAGGTCATGGGAAGTAACAGTTTAAAAATAAACAGTAGAATAGCAACAGTAACCACATTGGCAATTAAGAAATTTTTGACCGTAACTTTTTGGTAGTTTTTAAAAAAGTATAAAAACCCGATTGCAGGAATGGTTAAAAGCCCCATAAAGTGAACTCCAAAAGAAAGTCCTACTATAAAGGCAATTAAAATTACCCATTTATCACCCCTAGGGCTAAACATTTCATTCTCCCAGCGAAGACCAGCATAAAAAAGCACAGACATAATAAAGGCCGCCATTGCATACACCTCTGCCTCCACAGCACTAAACCAAAAACTATCTGTAAATGCAAAACTTAGCGAGCCAACTGCCGCGCTACCTAAAATAGCTATTTGATTATTCTTGGTAAAGGTGTCATTGTTTTTAACCAAATTGGATAGTAAAATTGTTACAGACCAAAACATAAATAAAACAGTAAAAGCACTGGCAAAAACAGACATTAAGTTAATGGTTAGCGCAATATTTGTAGCCTCAATAGCAAAAATAGAAAAGAAGGCTCCCATTAATTGATACAATGGCGCTCCCGGAGGATGCCCCACTTCAAGGTTACTTGCCGTGGTTATATACTCTCCAGCATCCCAAAAACTAGCGGTAGGTTCTACGGTACTCCAATAGGTTACAAGGGCTATTGAAAAGACAAACCAGCCTAGAATAATATTCCATTTTTTAAATGTAAAAGACCCCATACAATTATACTTTTTTACTTGTAGCGAATGTACTACTATTTCTAGTTTTTTTTAAACACTAATGGCACATTATCATAGTTAACGTGACACCTAACAGACTTATTTTACTAGTAAAATAATACAAGAATATTTTTTTACAAAAATTACTTGTAGGGTATACAATTTGTCTTAAATTTGCATCCTCTAAAGCATTATTTAATTTTAATGTTTTAAAAGACGAAGGTCTATACTCTTGGTAATGTCCCATGGTGTAATGGTAACACTCCGGTTTTTGGTATCGTCATTCTAGGTTCGAGTCCTAGTGGGACAACACAGTTTAAAGCTTCTAGTTAACATCTAGAAGCTTTTTTTGTTTTTAAAAAACCCGCACTATTTAAACTATTTTAGATTTACAGGGTCAAAGACCTAGAATCATTATAAAACCCTATCCTTTTGATGTCTATACATAAGAAAAATTGGGCACAGTTTTTACAAAATGTAACATAGCTGGCCAAAAGATAGCCAACAGAACTACAAAATTATGAATCTAATATCTGTTTTAATTATTTACATGCTAGTAAAAGACAGCGTAACTAGAGCCGCTATAAATATCAATATCTAATGTTAATCTTATGCAAAACAAGGACGTAGTATGACCGCTATTGTTAAGTTTGCGTATAACCCTTTAATAAAAAACTATGTTTTCATTTTCTTACAAAATTGTGCTACTATTTTTTACACTTTTATTTGCTACCAATATCAAGGCGCAAGACTTCCAAGGCCAAGCCTATTATTTTTCTAAAACTACCATGGACATGAGCCGTTGGAATAGAGGTGGGAAAATGAGTGAAGCACAAAAAAAACAAATGGAGGCCAGAATGAAACCATGGCTAGAGAAAACATACATACTTACTTTCAATAAAGAGGAGTCTATTTTTAAGGAAGATGAAAAACTAGAGGGAGGTCCAGGAGGAAGAGCTCCAAGTGTGTGGGGAAGTAGTTTCTCTGCAGGACTGCAGTACAAAAATATTAAAGAGAAAGTTTTTCTTCAAGATCAAGAGTTTTTCGGAAAACAATTTTTAATCACAGAACAGATGGCTCCCTTTGCTTGGAAGATGGGATCAGAAACAAAAAAAATAGGACAGTACACCTGTTACAAGGCCACAACAATGCGTCCATCATCTGAATTAAACTTTACTTCTACAAATAATCGTGGTAAAGAGAAGAAGAAAGAAAAAATCAAAGAAGAATCTGTTAGTGAAGCCAGCAAAGTGAAAGTTGCTGAAGTAAAAGTTGCTATAGCACAAGATGATAAAGAAAAAGAAGTAGAAGAAGAAAAACAGAAAATGGTTGAGGTTGTTGCATGGTACTCACCTATGATTCCTGTAAGCCAGGGCCCTACAGAATATTGGGGCTTACCAGGTTTAATCCTAGAAATTAGCGCTGGAAACACTACTATGTTGTGTAGTAAAATTGTAATGAATCCTGAAGAAAAAATAACTATCAAACGCCCAACCAAAGGTGAGGTGGTTACAAAAAAACAGTACAATGAAATTATAACAGGAAAAATGCAAGAAATGAGAGACAATAGAGGTCGTGGTAGTAGAAGGTATTAAACACTAAGAATAATCACTTAAACTTTACACAAACCCATTTCTATTTATATGAAAACTTATCTTACTCTAGCCATTGTTTTAATTTCAAGTATTGGTCTCTCTCAAGTAAAACTTCAGGGGGTGGTTAGAGACAGTCTAGGAACACCATTGGAGCTTGCAAATGTTATTGCAATTAACAAACAAAGTAGTGCTTTAGAGTCTTTTTCTGTCACTACTGAAGATGGAAAGTATTTGCTTTCCTTGTCCAAAAATCAAACCTATAACATGCAGGTGAGCTACATAGGAATGAAAACTTTTGAACAAGAAATCTCTACCCAAGACATAGACATTATAAAAGATTTTAACCTTAGTCTGGACAATACCCTAGATGCCATAGAGTTAAGTTATGAGATGCCTGTTACCGTAAGGGGTGATACCTTGATTTATAACGCTGATTCTTTTACAAACGGGTCTGAAAGAAAATTAGAGGATGTATTAAAGAACTTGCCCGGTGTTGAGGTAAATGAAGATGGCCAAATAGAAGTTGAAGGAAAGGTTGTAAACAAGTTAATGGTGAATGGGAAAGATTTTTTTGACGGAGATACCAAGTTGGCCTCCAAAAACATTCCATCAAAAGCTGTAGACAAAATTCAAGTGCTACGAAATTACTCTGAGGTAGGCCAACTCAGCGGTGTGACAAACAATCAGGACAACGTGGCTATAAACATCAAATTAAAAGAAGGAAAAGAAAACTTTTGGTTTGGTACCGTAACAGCTGGTGGCGGTGGTAGTGAAGAAGATGAATTGTACATTGCACAACCAAAACTCTTTTACTACAGTCCAAAATTTAGTCTCAATTTTATTGGTGATTTAAATAACACTGGAGAATCTGCGCTATCTAGAAGAGATATTAGAGGATTTGGAGGAGGATTTAGAGCTCCAAGCAATACCAGCGGCACAAGTATAAATTTAGGAGACAACTCTTTAAATTTTTTAACAAACCAAAAAAATGCCCTAGAGGTTAAAAACCAGTTGGGAGCTGCAAACTTTAGTTACTCTCCAAACCAAGGGTTAGACATTACAGGTTTTGCCATTTTAAATAGCAACAGAGTTACCTCAAAAGAGATTAGTGTGGTTCAATACACAGATAGCGATTTGGGTATTCCAGATGAAACCACGCAACAAACAAGCACACAACGCTCTGACCAAGCACTTTTTAAATTAAGTGGTTCTTTCAATCCAAATTTTGAAAACCAAATAGAATATGATGTTCTAGGACGTCTCTCTAAAGATGAGCAAACACAAACTGAAATTTCCTCTGTTGTTGGACCCACTCAGCAAGTAGATCAGGTAAACCCTTATAGCATAACACAAAGCTTAAAATACTACTACACCCTTAATGAGACTAATATTTTTGCCTTAGAGGCTCAATATTTAAACAAGGACGAAGACCCTTTTTACAATGTTTTACTGGGCAATGATCCTACCAATAATGATTTATCTCCAGAAGAGCAAGATGCTTATGACAGTACCGCAGCGGCCCTTGGACTCAATCAAAACTTAAATAATTATAATTTAAATCAAAACAGGCGTATCAAATCTAACCAATTGGATGCCAAACTAGATTATTACAACATCATTAACAATAAAAGTAACATAAACATTACCCTTGGTAGTATTGTAAGCAGGCAAGGTTTTAACTCAAATATTTTCCAGTTTTTAGAAAATGGCGTCTTTTTTGAGCCAACACCTACCTTTAATGCAGGGAGAGCAATCAATGATACTCAGTATGATTTTAGTGATTTGTATTTGGGAGTTCATTATAGGTTTAAAGTAGGTATTTTTACTATTACTCCTGGATTTTCTGTACATGCATACTCTAACAAAAATACTCAGTTTGGAGTACAATATGGAGAAGACTTTTTTAGACTACTGCCAGATTTTGAAACTCGTATCCAACTCAAGAAAAGTGAGAGTTTGACGTTTAACTATAATATGAAAAACCAGTTTACAGACGTTACCAAATTGGCAGAGGGTATTATCTTGAACAGTTTTAACAACATACAATACGGTAATCCCGATCTGCAAAATGCACTATCACACAATGTAAGTTTGTTTTACAGAAGCTTTAATTTATTTAATTACACCAATGTATTTGCACGTGTTGCATATTCAAAAAACATAGACCAAATTAGAAGTTTAACAGACTTTGAAAATGTAATTAGAACTAGCACCTACTTTAATTCTGGGTTTGCAGATGAGACCGTCTCTGCTTTTGGAAGATTACAGAGAACCTTCGGAAAAATTAGAGGAAGTTTAAATGTGAATTTAAATTACAGTAAAATAAATCAATTCGTTCAAGGCAGACAATCTGTAAATCAGGGATTCACTCAAAGCTATACCCCTAGTGTCCGTACTACTTTTAAAGTGGCTCCAAATGTAACACTACGTTACAGACATACCATTGCTCAAAACGATCAAGGAACGAGCTCTACTACTTTTACAACCAATGCCCCCTCTATAGAATTTGATGCCTACATCAAAAAAGCATTCACCCTAAGAACAGATTTTACGTATAATAGACTCAGTGATGAGGTGGAGGAAATCAATTCATTTCAAACTTGGAATGCATCACTCTCTTACAGAAAAGATAAAGATGCTAACCTTGAATATGAAATTCGTGCCACAAACATTCTAGGTATAGATTCTCAAGTTCAAAACAATGCCAGCAACATTTCGGTATTCACCTCAGAGACGTTCATACAACCAAGATTTATAACATTCAGGTTGGTGTATTCATTATAAATTAGAACAATGAAAACAGTATATATAGTAGTTGGATCAGTAGCTGTATTATTTATTGTGGCCCAGTTTTTTATTCATAGAAGTAGTACCAAAATTGAGATGTACCCTTACACTGTAGCAAAGGTGGTGGAAGGTATAGAAATCAGAAACTATAAAGCAAGGTTATTTACCAACGTACCTCTTGCAAACCAAGGGTATAAACAAAATGCAAGCAAAGGGTTTTCTAAATTAGGCGGGTACATATTTGGAGCCAATGCACGTAACGAAAAAATTGCAATGACTTCTCCCGTTAGCATGTCTTTAGGTGATCAGCCATCTATGGGGTTTATGGTTCCCCAGGCAATCAAAAAAGATGCCCTGCCAAAACCCAATCAACCAGAGATTACCTTTAAACAAGAACCAGAAAAATCGATGGCAGTAATAACCTTTTCTGGATGGGCTAGTGATGCCACAATTAAAGAGCATAAAGAAGCATTAATTGCCGTTTTAAAAGCTAATGATATCAAGCACAGCAATCAATTTTACTGCTTTGGGTACAATCCTCCTTATGATTTGTTTTTTAGAAGAAACGAGATAGCCGTTGAGCTTTAAAAGCAAACAACAACCTCGCTACAATAGATAGTCTGTGTTTATAAAGTTTGAATCTTTTGATTGTAATAATTTTTCAATAATTTCATTGTTGTATGGGTTGTCTTTTGAGGCAACAAAACTACGTATTGAAAAACTCCTTAATGCGTCAAAGACACTTAAGGTTCCTACTGCAGAATTTTTTCTTCCTGTAAATGGATAAATATCTGGCCCACGCTGGCATGCACTGTTTAAATTAACTCTACAAACTAAATTGGCAAGGATATCTATAAGAGGGCCTAACTGCTTGGTGTCTTTACCAAAAAGACTTACTTGCTGTCCATATTGTGAGCTAGCAATTGCATCAAGTGGTTCATCAATATTAGTGAATGGTATGATAGGGACAACAGGACCAAATTGTTCTTCTTGAAACACTTTCATATCTGTGGTGACAGGATACAAAACGGCTGGATAACAATAATTCTCGCTTAGTTCACCACCACGTTGGTTTAAAACCTCTGCCCCTTTTGAAACAGCATCCTTTATTAATCCATCTATATATGCTGGTTTGTTTTTTTCTGGAAGTGGGGTAAGAAAAACCCCGTCTTCCCATGGTAATCCAAATTTTAATGCATCAACAGCTGCTGCATATCGCTTATTAAATTCTGCTACTATATCTGTATGTACAAATAGTACTTTTAATGCTGTACACCGCTGCCCATTATAGGATAGTGTGCCAGCAATACACTCTCGCACCACAAGATCAAGGTCTGAATCTGGAAGAATAATTGCTGGGTTATTTGCTTCAAGACCTAAAATTAATCTCAATCTGTTTTTAAATGGGTGTTCATCTTGAAGTGCTACTGCAGATGTACTATGGCCTATTAAAGCAAGTACATCAACAAAACCAGTTTGCATTATTGGGGCAGCAATTTTTCTGCCACGACCAAAAACTATGTTTACTACCCCTGGCGGAAAGCTTTCTTGAAATGCCTCAAGTAATGGAGTAATTAATAGCACCCCAAGCTTGGCTGGTTTAAATATGGTTGTATTACCCATAATCAAAGCTGGGATCAGCAAACAAAAAGTTTCATTTAATGGATAGTTATAAGGTCCAAGGCAAAGTACAACACCAAGAGGACTTCTTCTTATATGAGCAAATATTCCACTTTGATTATCAAACCTGGCGCTCTTTCTGTCCAGTTTTTTATAGGCCTCAATAGTATCAAGGATATAATCTATGGTTCTATCAAATTCTTTGTAGGCATCATTTTTAGTCTTTCCTATTTCCCACATCAGTAGCCTTACTACCTCTTCTCTATGTGGCCTCATCTTTTCGACAAAGGTCATCATGCAAGCAATTCTATCCTTCACTTTCATGGTTGGCCAATCACCCTTCCCTCTATCAAAAGCAGCAACCGCAGAGTTTATAGCCTCCTTGGCAGCCTTTGAGTCCATATCAGGAACTGAACCCAACAATGTTGGCGCTCCATCTTTGTAATAAATATGTGAATATACCTCCGCTTTTTCACCATCCCAATGTTTAAGAACACCGTTGACTAAGTATTTGTTTGAATGTATAGGTGCTTTAACGTTGTATGGCTCTGGGATAGGATTATTTGATGTGCTCATGTATACTTTTTGTCTCGAAATTACGACAAATTCCTAAACAAAAAAAGCCCATCCATTTGGATAAGCTTCTCATCGGTCTATTACTAAACCACAAGTCCTATTTAAAGGACTCAACACAACATTTTATTGCGGTCTGGACGAGACTCGAACTCGCGACCCCCTGCGTGACAGGCAGGTATTCTAACCAACTGAACTACCAGACCGTGCTACTATTTTAAAGACTTTAAAAGCTTGTCTATAACTTCTATCTCTAGAAGCGAGTGCAAATATAAAACTACCAATGATAACTGCAAACATTTATTTTAAATATTTCTATTTTTTTTTGTAATGCTATGGTATGCCTATGGTGTCTTACAAAACCCATCAACCAAACCTTGCACGCTCCACCAAATAGGTAGTAAGAATGGTATTAAAATTTTCATTTACATCTACAGGAACGTACTTAATTCTATAGTGACCACATTTTAAAGCTAGGGTATCAAAGTAGGATTGTACTGCAGCTTCATAAGACTGTTTCACGTTATCTGGATACAGATTTATATGCTCTGAGGTCTCTATATCAACAAACTTTTTTGGTCGGTTATTAAAATCAAAACGAAGTTCTTTCTCTTTATCATAGGTATGAAACAAGACAACTTCGTGTTTATTATACTTTAGATGTTGTAAGGCCTCAAAAAGCTCGTGCTGTTCTTTATCACTTTGAAACATGTCTGTAAACAAAAAGACCAAACTTCTACGCTTTAATTTTTCGGCAATTAAATGTAAATGGGCATACGTTTTTGTTTGTACACCACTGCTTTTACTCCCAATAGCTTTATTGAGTTGTTGTAATAACTTTTGGTGATGACGCTCACTTGCTTTTTCGTTGCTGTAAAACTCATAGTGATCGCTGTATATGCTCATCCCCACAGAGTCACGCTGGCGTTTCATTAAATTCATAATAGCAGCGCTCGCTAGTGAGCAAAAGCCAATTTTATTGAGACTTTTAATATGCATTTCTCCTTTGGCCGGGTAATGCATCGAGCTACTATTGTCTAATATAAGGTGGCAACGCAAATTAGTTTCTTCCTCATAGCGCTTTGTGTAGAGCTTGTCTGTTTTGGCAAAAAGTTTCCAATCAATGTGTTTGGTGCTTTCACCATTATTGTAAATTTTATGCTCTGCAAATTCTGCAGAAAACCCATGAAATGGAGATTTGTGCAAACCAGAAATAAATCCCTCTACCACCTGGGTGGCGAGTAGTTCTAGGTTTTTAAACCCTACTATTTCATTAATTTCCTTTTCTAAGTTCACCCAATTAGTGTTTGGTTGGTTACTCTTATTCTAAAATTCCATCTACAATTCCATAGCTCATACTCTCAGAGGCATCCATCCAATGGTCTCTCTGAAAATCCTTCATGATTTTATCATAGGTCTGCCCGCAATTATCAGCCAAAATCTGAGCACTAATTTGTTTGGTTTTTAAAATCTCTTGGGCTGTTATTTCAATATCGCTTGCCTGTCCTCTAGCCCCACCACTTGGTTGGTGTATCATAACCCGCGCGTGTGGTTGTATGAATCTACGCCCTTTTTCTCCAACACTCAAAAGTAAACTTCCCATACTTGCGGCCAATCCCGTACAAATGGTGGATACTGGAGATTTAATCTGTTTGATGGTATCATATATAGAGAACCCACTTGTTACATAGCCTCCTGGACTATTAATGTAAAACTTAATCTCATCATGATTTAAAGAATCTAGATATAGTAAACGGTCTACCACATGACGTGCTGTTTTATCATCTACCCCGCCCCATAAAAATAGTGTGCGATCATTTAGTTGTTGGCTTTCTATTGTGTCTTGTACTTTAGATTTCTTTTGAGTACTCATATTGTGTTTATACTTATGCCATAGATGCAGGGTGGCGGTTATTTATAATCTGTGGGCGTGCACAACTGCATTTGAACACTTTATTTTATACAACATTACTTAGCTATAAATTTTTACGAGAAATAAAGATTCATAGTTTGCTTAAAAATAGAAAAGGCTTGACATAATGCCAAGCCTTTTAACTTATATTATTTTATTTATTACAAGAGGCTGTCTATGGCTTCTGCATACACACTTTTTTGTGCAACACCTACTTGACGTCCAACCAATTCTCCGTTGTTAAACACCAGTACCGTTGGAATGTTACGCACTCCATATTTTGCAGCAAATTCTTGGTTTGCATCTACATCCATTTTTCCTACCACCGCTTTACCTTCATAGTCATTGCTTACTTGGTCAATGATAGGTCCAACCATACGGCAAGGTCCACACCAAGCAGCCCAAAAATCTACCAACACGGGCTTGTCACTTTTTAATACTATTTCTTCAAATGTTGCGTCTGTTATTTCTAATGCCATAATTGTATTTTTTTTGATTTCTCTACAGAGAAAATTTCATTAATAATTTGATTTCAAAAGTAGTTAAATTTTGTAGTAAAACGCCTAGTGAAAGTATCAGTTTCAATAATGGTATAATTGATTTTACTTATACAATTAATTCACTCTTTTACTTAGTTTAATCGATATTTTAGTTGCCGATCTTGAAGCTCTTTTAAAAACTCATTGCTGATGTTCACTTTATGGGTTCTACTTGGCATGTTGAGTTTTATTTTATTTTCAAGCTCATATATGGTGAAAAAAAGTTGCTTGTCTCCCTTATGGGTAGCTACCATTTCTTTTAAAAATAAGAGCGTGTCATCCTGCAAGTCTTCAATGGGTAATTGTATGGTTATTTTTTTTGCTTGATTATCCATCACATTATGCAATAGTTGCATACCATTGTATTGCATTCTTGGATCACTTCTTTTGCCAGTGTCTTTGTTTATCCAACCTTCTCTGATATAAACTTTACCATGTATAATGGTGTTTGGGACCAAAAAATGCCTGAGTTTTAGATAGTCTTCATTAAATATTTTAAAGTCAAAACTCTCTCCAAAATCTGCAACGGTAAATATAGCCCAGCCTTTTCCTGCTTTGGTTTCTCGGTGTTGTACATCTGTAACCACACCTCCAAAGGTGAGCTCTTTGCCAATATGTTTTTCTAAGGAATAAAAATCTGCCACCCGGCAGTTTGTGAAGGTGTCCATCTCTACTTGAAAATCATCAAGGGGATGTCCGCTAATGTAAACCCCAACCACTTCTTTCTCAAAATTTAATTTTTTCATGGTTCCCCAATCTTCACATGGGGGTACTTCAGGCTCAGGAATTTGCACCTCACTGGATTCTCCAAACAAACTTACTTGGCTACTGTTTTCTGTTTCTTGGTAACGTGCGGCATACTTTAATACTTTTTCATAAAAAGTAATACCGTCTGTATCTTCATGCATGTATTGAGCACGATGGTTATTAAAGCTGTCAAAACCTCCTCCTAATACTAAATTTTCAAAGGCTTTTTTATTAGCGGCACGTAAATCTATGCGCTTAGCCAAATCAAAAATAGATTTGTAATTTCCATCTTTTCTGTTTTCAACAATAGTTGCAACCGCGTTAGCGCCTACTCCTTTAATAGCCCCCATACCAAACCGTACAGCGCCCCTATCATTTACAGAAAACTTATAAAAACTCTCGTTTACATCTGGCCCTAAAATTTCAAGCCCCATACGCTTACACTCTTCCATAAAAAAAGTAACCTGCTTAATATCACGCATATTATTGCTCAAAACTGCTGCCATGTATTCTGCAGGGTAATGTGCTTTTAAATAGGCAGTTTGGTAAGCAATCCAGGCATAACAGGTAGAGTGACTTTTATTAAATGCATAACTAGCAAAGGCTTCCCAATCCTTCCATATTTTTTCTAGTTTTTCTGCATCATGTCCATTAGCAACAGCATTTTTAATAAAACGAGGTTTCATTTTATCCAAAACGGCTTTTTGCTTTTTACCCATGGCCTTACGCAAAACATCTGCGTCACCTTTACTGAAATCTGCTAGCTTTTGAGAAAGCAACATTACTTGCTCTTGATACACGGTAATACCATAGGTTTCATCCAAATACTCCTCCATTGCAGGGAGGTCATACTGTATGGTTTCTTCTCCATTTTTACGTCTAATAAAGCTGGGGATGTACTCTAATGGACCTGGTCTGTAAAGAGCATTCATGGCAATAAGATCACCAAAAACAGTGGGTTTTAACTCTTTCATGTACTTCTGCATTCCTGCAGATTCGTATTGAAATATTCCTACCGTTTCACCTCTTTGAAAAAGCTCATAGGTTTTCTGGTCATCAAGCGGGAAAGTATCTGGATCTAGAGTAACACCATGTTTGTGCTTTACTATTTTTACCGTGTCCTTGATAAGTGTCAAGGTTTTAAGACCCAGAAAATCCATCTTCAACAAACCAGCGTTTTCTACCACAGAGTTATCAAACTGAGTAACATACAAATCACTATCCTTGGCCAGAGCAACAGGCACAAAATTGGTGATATCACTTGGTGTAATAATAACACCACAGGCATGGATACCAGTATTGCGTATAGAACCCTCTAATATTTTTGCCTGCCCTATCGTTTGAGAAGTTAAATCTGTGCCATCTGCCAAGGAAATTAGCTCTTGTACCTTGGGCAGCTCATCACTCCTAAATTTACCTCGAAGTGCTTTTTCATCCATGCCAAAGATTTTGTTAAGCTTGGTCATGTTTGGTATTAACTTGGCTACACGATCTGCATCACTCAATGGTAAATCAAGTACTCGGGCGGTATCTCTAATGGCAGATTTTGCTGCCATGGTTCCGTAGGTGATAATTTGTGCTACTTGATTGCTACCATATTTTTCTATCACATAATCCATAACCTTACTTCTTCCTTCATCATCAAAATCAATATCAATATCCGGCATGGACACACGATCTGGATTTAAAAAACGCTCAAAAAGCAAGTTGTACTTAATAGGATCAATGTTTGTAATCCATAAACAATAGGCAACTACAGAACCAGCTGCAGAACCACGACCAGGACCCACAGAAACGCCCATATTTCTTGCCTCTCTTATAAAATCTTCTGTAATTAAAAAGTAACCTGGATAGCCTGTGTTTTGTATTACATCCAACTCAAAATTGATACGCTCTGTGATGGCCTTCGCTTCTTTTTTATGAGTTTCACTCTCTCCTGTGAGAGCAGAATAACGTTTTTTAGCACCCAAAAAAGTAAGATGTTTTAAAAACTTATTTTCTCCTCTTTTTCCACCATCGAGTTGGTCTTTCTCAACAATAAATTCTTTTGGTATGTCAAATTTTGGCAGCAACACATCTCGTTGCAAAGAAAAAGGAGTTACTTTTTCTATAACCTCACTAATAGTTGCAATGGCCTGAGGAAGATCTTTAAAAAGAGCCTTCATAGCAGCTTGACTCTTAAAATAATATTCTTGATTTGGTAATCCGTACCTATACCCTCTACCTCGTCCTACTGGGGTAGCTTGTTTCTCACCATCTTTTACACATAACAAAATATCATGAGCGTTTGCGCTTTTTTGATCAATATAATAGGTGTTATTTGCAGCAATTAAAGGTACCTTATGCTTTTTTGAGAATGAAACTAAGGTTTGGTTCACCCTATTTTCATCTTCTTGATCGTGACGCATGATCTCTAAATAAAAATCAGAGCCAAAAGCTTCTTTCCACCACAATAGTGCATCCTCTGCTTGTTTTTCTCCAACATTTAAAATTTTACTAGAAATCTCTCCATACATGCCGCCAGAGAACACCATAAGGTCTTCTTTGTATTTTAAAATCACTTCCCTGTCTATTCTAGGGACATAGTAAAACCCATCTATATAGGATATGCTAGACATTTTGGCCAGGTTATGGTACCCCTTTTTGTTTTTTGCTACCAGTATGATTTGATACCCATTGTCTTTTTGGGTTTTATCTTTATGGTTAGTACATACAAAAAACTCACAACCTACAATTGCTTTTAGATAGCTAGGTTCTTGGGGTTTTTCTGGCACTACCCCGTCAAAATCTGAAGCAGTGTCATCTATGGCATTGTATGCCTCCAAGTCTGCCTTATAGGCTGCTTTTAGCGATCTATTGTGATTATTAACCGAACGTGTAAAATGAAATGCTCCCATCATATTACCTGTATCGGTAATAGCTACCGCTGGTTGTTTGTCTGCCACTGCGGCATCCACCAAATCTTGCGTGCTTGAGGTAGATTGTAAAATAGAATATTGAGAATGATTGTGAAGATGAGCAAAAGGAGCCTGTTTTAATACCGCAATATTTTCTTTAATCTCCTTTGAGGAGAACTCCTTTGAGACCATGGTTGCCTCCAACTGTTTTTTTATTTTCTCGGAGGCTTTCTTAAGGTTAATATGCTTTAACCCAATGAGAGGTATAGGTTGTGGATTTTCTAGAGAAAATTGCTTAAAATAATCTGGCGGGCAATCAAGCTCCTCAAGGGTAAATATTTGACGACGAATAAGTTCTAAAAAACAGCGTGTTGTTGCCTCCACATCTGCCGTGGCATTATGTGCCTGAGCGAATGGCTGTTTAAATAAAAATTGGTGCAATTCTGTAAGGGTTGGTAATTTAAACTTTCCGCCCCTACCTCCTGGTATTTGACACATCTGTGCCGTTGTCTCTGAGCAGGTATCTAATAGCGGCATATCAGGCAAGGGATTTTCCATGCCAAGGCGCAAAAACTCTGCTCCCATAATATTGAGGTCAAAAGTTACATTTTGCCCAACAATAAAAGTTGTTTTACAAAGCGCCTGTTGAAACTTTTCTATCATTAAAGACAGTTCAATTCCTTCTTGTTGGGCTAACTCTGTAGAAATTCCATGGATTTTCTCTGCATCGTAAGGGATGTTGTACCCTGTTGGCTTTATAAGATAGTCTTGATGTTCTATAACCCTGCCCATACTATCATGCAACTGCCATGCAATTTGTATACAGCGGGGCCAGTTGTCACTATCTGTCAATGGGGCTTTCCAATTTCTAGGGAGCCCGGTGGTTTCGGTATCAAAAATTAAATACAAATCAACACAGTTTTAAAATTAAAAAAACCCTAAAAACAAGAGCAATTATGTGTTTACAACTAGAAAATAACCTGCAAAACACTTCTTGTAAATGTAAAAAATAATGTGTTTTTTAAACTCTAAAGTTATCTCTAGTTGTTCACATTTGTGAAGAAAAAACAAACACTAAAAATGCACTTGCAAACAAACTTTCTTAGTAAAGGCTCTCTCATTTATTAAAAGCCCTAGCAAAAGAAGTAACAAAGCGCATAAAAAATAATGTAATTGCTTGAATTACAAATATAATTTAGGGTATCTTTGCACACTCAAAAATCTGGAAGCAGGAATTGTCTTATAGACACCCTAGGTAAAGATCCCTTTGAAAATTTCAAATTAAAACCGAAGTCGTGAACTTCAAAAATTAATGTTATGCCTGTAAAAATCAGACTACAAAGACACGGTAAAAAAGGAAAACCTTTTTACTGGATCGTGGCGGCAGATGCCCGCGCAAAAAGAGATGGTAAATACCTAGAAAAATTAGGTACTTACAATCCAAACACAAACCCAGCCCAAATCAATCTAGATATTGATGGTTCTGTACAATGGCTTCAAAATGGGGCGCAGCCTACAGATACTGCTAGAGCAATCCTCTCTTACAAAGGAGTGATGATGAAGAATCATTTGGCCGGTGGTGTTAGAAAAGGAGCCCTAACCCAAGAACAAGCAGATGCAAAATTCAATGCATGGCTAGAAGGAAAAGGTACTGCTGTGGAGGCCAAAAAGGCATCCCTAGCAGAAGCTAAAGGAAAATTAAAAGCAGAAGCACTAGCTGCAGAGAAAGCAGTTAACGCTGCACGTGTAGCGGCAAACACACCTGTTGTGGAGGAAGAAGCGCCTATAGAGGAGGCTGCTGCTGAGCAAGAAGCAGCGCCTGCAGAGGAAACTGCAATTCAAGAAGTAGCACCTGTAGAGGAAGCTGCTGCTGAACCAGAAGCTCCTGCTGCGGAACAAGCAACAAAAGAAGAAGAATAAAACGCTTTAACGATGCAAAAGGAAGATTGTTTCTTCGTTGGTAAA
>Ga0206126_10000423_pt1 | contig 56692 bp, 64 predicted proteins | sample Helgoland_Spring_5_FD_148621 | JGI IMG/M metagenome (GOLD analysis project Ga0206126, IMG submission 148621) | Pelagic subsurface seawater microbial communities from Kabeltonne, Helgoland, North Sea - Helgoland_Spring_Bloom_20160412_1 | ecosystem: Environmental > Aquatic > Marine > Epipelagic ...
CAGTAACCTAGCAACACAAATCTATAACCGACCCATCAATAAAAAAGACGACCCAACCGAACGATTCGTTGGTAAGACTGCTGTATTAGGGCTCGGCTATGGAATGGGCGCACCTAAGTTCCAAGCGACATTAGAAGCTGGTGCTATGGGCCCGCCTATGAAATTCACAACTGACGAAGCGTACGGTGTTGTAAACACCTACCGCACGACATACTCAGGTGTACCGCTTCTATGGAAAAAATTAGAGCTTAAATTAGCTAATACAATTAACCCTAACTATGAAGAAGAATGGCATGGCCTTGTCTTCAAAGACAAAAAGATACATCTGCCAAACGGCCTCGCTCTTCACTACAACAACTTACGCTATGAATTTGGTAAGTTAATATATGATGGAGCACGCACCATAGAGACAACATGGGGCGGCCGCATCGCAGAAAACGTAGTACAAGCGCTATCACGTCTCATTGTTACTGACGCAATGCTCCGTATCGACAGTGACAAAGACCTAAACGCTAACGTCGTGCTTACTGTGCACGACGAAATCGTTTTGATTAGCCAAGCTAATAATCCGGATGCTACAATGGCGAAACTCATTTCACATATGTGTACCCCGCCAAGCTGGGCTCTAGATATTCCCTTAGACGCAGAAGGCGGTTACGACGTTAGTTATAGCAAGTGACCTATGCCCAGATTAGTATTAACAAGAAAACTCAACGAACAAGTCATTGTCCATGATGACAAAGGCGTTATTGCGAGAGTAAAAGTCTCTAAAGTTGATAGGAATCAAGTCCGGTTAACATTTGAAGCCGGTAAAGAGATCAGGATTGATCGACAGGAAGTATTCGAAAAAAACGCCCTCCAACCGAAAGAATAATAGCTTAGGTATTAATACCTCTGCTATTATTGTTCGCTCTGTAGGAGGAGCCATGCAACTTACTTTTTTAGAAGCCGCCAATGGACAGCGGTTAAGCAAGCGACACTGTCCCAAAAATGGGTTTACACCTTACCCACACGTAAAGAACGTTACATCACACCAACACACACTACCTTTAGATAGCACTGGATTGTCTATGTTAGAACGCCTCATCCTCGATGAAGGCGGCAAAGGACATTGCTTACTAAAAGGTCCCTTAAAGCGAACCTTGAACAACGAATCACGAGCCGGCAAGACGGATCGCATAGCGTATTCCAATCTTCTTGTCCTCGATATCGATGGCATTACACTGCCTGGCCATACAAACCCGAAGCAATTTGATAGCAAAACTGTCAGTAGACTAGCTAAAGAAGTCATGCGAGAAATGCCAGCAGAAGTACAAGACTGCAGTTTCATAGCGCAAGCTTCTGCCAGCCTCGGGCTCAAAGGTGACAAGGTATCACTTCACATATTTATCTTACTTAAGCACGCAATGCCTGCTAAAGCAGTCAAGCTGTGGCTTCAAGCAACTAATTTTGAATCTAAGCTATTCTCTTCCCAACTAGAACTTAGTTCTAATGGACACTCACTTAAGTATCCTTTAGATACAAGTGTTGCTGACAATTCAAAACTAATCTTCATCGCTCCTCCTACGTTTGATGATGGGACCCACGACCCTTTCAGTTCCCCTGCTGATCGGGTCGTGCGTGTTTCCGGTATATCAGACACGCTGGACCTCGCTAAAATGATGAATAACATCAGCCCCGAGGTAGTCCATCAGAAGAGCAATGAATTCAAAAACAAACTACGTGTAGCTCGAGGCTTCAACGCTAAGAAAGAACGTTTAACCATTGCAACGGTCGACAACAAATCAGAAGAAATTTTGACTAACCCAGACCGCATGTCTATACACATTACAGACGACACCAACCCTCCGTACATACGATGCAACGTTAACGGCGGTGACAGCAATGCTTACTACTTCAAACTTGAAGACCCGACCTACATGTATAACTTCAAAGGCGAACCGATCTGGTCGATTGAAGCAGCTGACCCCGACTTCTACAAATCTTTGTTTGATGTATATCAAGAAGAAATGGAGAAAGAAGGACGAGCAAACTTCCCCGTCGCAATGCGTGACTTCTACACAGACACGTATTACAACGGCCTCTTTGACCCAAACCTTAACCAGTTCACTGAAGAGTTCCCACTGATGCCGTGCTCATCAGCTAGCATCGAAGGGTTCATGCGATCACACGGTCGCAGCAAACCTGACTATGTGCCAGATGCAAGAGTCGTATTCGACCCGGCATCAAACAACGACGCAGTAAACCTAGCGAACGTGCCTTATCACATCAACATGTTCCGTAGGACGGAGTACATGCTGTCAAACCGTGAACACGAACCGCTAAGCATGGGTGACGCAGCAAAGATCGCAGACTCTTGTCCTCTGATCTATAAGCTGATGACGCACATACTTGGTGGACAATCGCTCGAGGTTGAACACTTCACTAACTGGTTAGCATATATCTTCCAGACAAAACGCAAAGCAATGACCGCTTGGGTACTGCAAGGTGTGCCTGGTACTGGTAAAGGTATCTTCTATACCAAAGTACTCAGACCACTATTCGGCACAGAACACGTACCAATGCGCGCACTGCAGAACATCGAAGAACAGTTCAACTTATACATGAGGCAAGCACTCTTCCTGGTAGTCGATGAGTTTCACATGGCATCAGCTAACTCAGGCACCATGAAGATTGCCGACAAACTTAAGAACGCTATTACAGAAAACACGATGACTATCCGTGCAATGCGTTCTAATCAAGTAGAGATGCCTAACTACACAAACTTTATCTTCCTCACCAACCGTATGGATGCCGTAAAAATCGAGGAGGGGGACAGGCGATACAATATCGCTCCGAGACAAGAGCAAAAGCTTGAGCATGTGTACCCAGAAGTTATCGATGGTATTGATGACATCAGCACAGAGCTACACAAATTCGCTGCATTACTTCGTAACTACAAAGTAAACAAACAGCTAGTGCGTACGCCTATTGCTAACAATGCAAAAGCACAAATGGCCCAAGTAACCATGTCAGTTATGGAAGAGTTCTTCGCTGCAGTACGCCATGGCAACCTGTCGTTCTTCATGGACATCTTAGACATCAGCTTGACCAACGTAATGCAAGGGCAAGAGATCACTACCGCACAACGCTTTGTTAAACAGTGGGTAGCAGAATCGCAATGGCCCCATTCAGTTATACCTATGGAACATCTCCGTGTTGTGTATGGCGTACTAACTGACGATCGTTTATCGCAACGCGACTTCCAAAAGAAAGCAGCTCGATGTGGTGTTAGTAAAGAACGTAAACGCATGCATCAAGCACCGCGCAGTGCAAACGCATTAAATGGTGTAGTCGTCTCGTGGAAACTCGAAAGTAAACTATTTGACGAAGTTACTGATAAATACTTCGATGACAAGGACCGTAAGCTGCTTGCAGCTGGGTAGAAATATTAGTTATACTAATAGTTCTATTTAATTATATATCTTAGGATTTAGGATGATTAAGTTAACTCAGGATACGAGACCAGACGACATTGTCGACTTTGAAAAACCAACAAAGCTCGGCGATGTACGCGCTTGGAGCTACTCAGCTCTCAAAGTATTCGAAGAATGCCCATACCGCACCTATATAAGCCGAGTCAAAGGAGTCAAAGAACCCAGCGGCCCGGCTGCAGATCGAGGTACGCAGATCCACCAATACGCTGAAGACTACGTCGATGGCACTATGGGTGAAATGCACGACTCCCTTCACAAGTTCAAAGACGAGTTCGAAGAACTTCGCCAACTTTACGCTGAAGCAAAAGTTGAGAACGAGGGTGAATGGGGCTTCGACCTTGACTGGGCAACAGTCGGCTGGATGCAAAAAGAAACATGGGCTCGCATCAAACTTGACGCACTGGTCCAAGAAGACGACACGTCAGCACGAGTTATTGATTACAAAACTGGCAAAAAGTGGGGCAACGAAATCTCCCACGGGCAACAAGGTTTGCTCTATGCCATCGGTACCTTCTTCAGATACCCGCACTTGCAGTTCGTACAAGTAGAGTTCTGGTATCTCGATAAAGGTGAAACTACTAAAAAAACATACACGCGAGAACAAGCAATGGTGTTCGCACCTGGCTTTCATCGACGTGCAGTCAAGATGACTACAGAAGCAGAATTTGCTCCAACACCTAGTAAAGACAGCTGCAGATGGTGTCCCCATAAGAAGGGCGACGAACCTGAATGCACCTGGGGTGTGAGCTAACCCTCTTACAACGTTACGCCGTCGTAAGCCTCAACCCCTACTTGTGTCCCCTCATGAGTAGGGGTTTTTTATTCCCGATCGGAATCTAACTGATCCCCATGAACCATGAAGAGAGAATCCCAATGAAAAAGCTACTAACCATTATGGGCTACGGATTGTGTGTAGCCCTTCTACTAAACCTCTTCGCAAACATGATAGCAATCAGCTTGTACACCTTCGCGCTAGTCGCTGTTGTGTGCTGCGTTGGATATTTCCATTTAAGGACAAAGCATGATCCAAGTGATTGAAATCGTTTTTTTCATCATAACTTTTATAGGACTTTTCTATGATTACCGCAGGTCTGCTTTCAGCAGCAGGACTACTGTTCCTGATATTTAAGTTCGGTGTACGCCGAGCCCTTAGTTTCGATATACCAATCGATATAGCGGTGACTGGCCTCCTTATGTTCCTGTTCGCAGGAACATTCGGGGGCATGATGGCTGCTATGGTCGGTGGCCTCACCGTGTCAATCGTACTTTTCGTCATGAAAAAAACCATGACCCGCGAGGAACTTACGTGGGTTAAAACCAAAAAATTTCCCTATCGCTCTTTGCGATGGATGGAGGTAGACCCAGATGAGCTTTTTTGAATTCTTTTCCTCAACAACCGTATTACTAGGCGTTGCGTGGTGTGGCTATGCAGTTCTCAAACACGTCATGCACGAACAAAAAATGTGGGAACTACGCAAACGTAAAAAAGGAAACAGCAATGAACGAGATTAACCAGGCACATACCCCAAAAACATTCGGCTCAAAAATCAGATTCAAAATCGAATTCATGATGACGATGCTAGCTTCTGGTCGCCAAGTTGAAGCGACCACAGCAATAAATCAAGCGATCGAATTGTGTGATGAAGCACACGAAGCGGAGCTAAGAAATGACGATTAACTACAAAGAACTGTTATGCGGACACCTGAAGGAGATGTACGACAATGCAAATGGTCTACAAACGAAACGGATCTCTAGTCGAATACAAGCTCGTAACCGATCCAACCGAAGCAACAGTCTGGACCACGCACCGTTTGAAGAAGTCAGAAATCAAGATCATGACCAAAACAGACCGGACAACAGCAGCCCAGTATAGAGAGGAAATTCTACGTGACATCCTTAGCCGAGAACCTAATCCCAGTAAAAAATCTACGTCCACCACACACGAGATATCGGAAAGGCGTAAAACCCCCAAGCCTAAACATGCTAAAGCGGGGAAAACAAAACAAAAAACTAGGCGACAAAGTAAGCGTTAAGATGTGGAAAGGTATGACCATGTACTCTTTGACCCTTGAAGAGCGTGCTACATGCCCATCTGACTGCGAACAATGGGACAACTGTTACGGTGACAATATGCCATTTGCGCACCGCTTTGACCACACTGACCCTACTTTCGAGTCGTCACTTAAAGAACAACTGTCGTCTTTAAACGACAAACACCCTGAAGGTTTTGTTGTGCGATTACATGTGCTCGGAGACTTCTACAGCGGCCTATACATAGTGAACTGGCAAATGTTCCTACACCAATTTGAAAACCTACATGTGTTCGGTTACACCCACCATTCATACACCTCACAGTTAGGTTCTATGATTGGCAACATCAATCGTATCTACCCAGAACGATTCCGTGTCCGTTTTTCAGACGACCATGACACCCCCTTTAATGCATCAGTCATTGACGGGGGAGACGCGTCAACCTGGAACGGCGCAGGCGTCATATGTCCCGAGCAAAACAAAGTCACAGATAGCTGCGCAACCTGCGGATACTGCTGGTCTAGTGAGCAACCCGTGGTTTTTCTTGAGCATTAATATTAGCTGGACTAATAAATGAAATTAACAAAAAGTGAAAAGCTTCAACTTACTACTAAACCTCAAAAGTTTAGAACTGCTGGAGCATACAGCCACCCCGGCGATGTAAAGAACAAAAGCTACTGCAAATGTCCGCCAGACAAGCGCGTAAACGATTGGCCAGAAAAATGCGGACGTTGTAGTAGGCGTATCCGTATTTAAACTATATATTAGTTGTGCTAATATACTAAACCATCAACGAGTGATGACTATGAAACCTTTCGAGCACCAGAAAGTCACGACTGACTTTATCAAGAAAACCCCTCGCTGCCTCATTACGTCCGATCCTGGTACAGGCAAAACACGGTCTGTCCTAGATGCAATCGCGGGCCGCGGAACACGAACCTTGGTTCTCGCACCGTTGTCCATCCTCGAAGCTTCATGGGGCGACGACATTCAGAAGTTCCAGCCCGACATGACGTACGCAATTGCGTACAGTAAAAATCGTGAGAAAGCGTTTACTGAATCTAATGCCGACGTTGTAATCACTAACCACGATGCTGTGAAGTGGATTGCCAAGAACTACCACGTACTATGCGGCTTCGACACACTAGTCATTGATGAGTTTACAGCATTTAAAAACCCTAGCAGCCAACGTAGTAAAGCATGCCGCAAAATTGCAGAAGCATTTACTAATCGTATCGCAATGTCCGGCACACCAAACAGCAACGGTATCTGCGATGTATGGCACCCCGCTTTAATCGTCGACGACGGAGAACGACTAGGCCACCGGTTCTATTCTTTTCGCGCATCAGTTTGCACGCCCCGTTTCAATGGCTTTGCAAATGAGTGGATTCAAAAAGACAACGCTGAAGAAACCGTCGCAGCAGCGCTTAGTGACATTAATATTAGGTACGAATTAACCGAATGTATCGACATGCCTCCGCAAAGTGTACGCACCATGTACATAACGTTACCTCCACAAATTATGAAACAGTACAAACAACTGAGCGAAGACTCTGTGCTGTATACCGGCAAAGCTACAATCAATGCAGTACATGCTGGCGCTAAAGTCAAAAAACTATTACAGCTATGTACTGGTGCTATATATGACGAGCACGGCGAAACGCAACGCTTCCACACTGAGCGCTACGACCTAGTCATGCAACTTGTATCTCAGCGCGCACAGTCACTCGTAGCTTTCAACTGGAAGCACGAACAAAAATACATGACCGAAGTAGCAGACAAGCTAGGTATAAAACACGCGACTATTGACGGTTCTGTTGCTCCACACAAACGCAAAGAAATCGTTGACCGTCTGCAAGCAGGCCAGCTTCAAGTAGTGTTCTGCCACCCTCAATCAGCAGGTCACGGCCTTACGATGACCAAAGCTAAAACTGTTATATGGGCATCGCCTACATACAACGCTGAGCACTATCAACAGTTCAACCGTCGCATATACCGCGCTGGGCAAAAAGACAAAACAGAAGTCATCCAGATCGCAGCAAACGATACCTGGGAACCTGATGTCTACGCCAAGTTAGAAGGGAAAGTAGAGCGGATGGACGAGCTACTCGGAATACTAAACAAACTAAAGCAAGCAGCCTAAATCACCCCCAAAGAGAAAAAACTAATGAATATTAATGAACTAATCGAATCAAGAGCTGAGGTCAAAGACGCTATTGAAGGTCTCAACCGCGAGCTTAAAGAGTTAAATAAGTCCAAAGATGAATTGGACTATGCGCTCTTAACGCAATTGGACGAGCAGGGTTTGTCACGTACCGCTAATGACAAAGCCAGTGTATCCATTAACGAAGCCGTAGTGCCGGATGTCCAAGATTGGGACGCGCTGTATGCGCACATCGTGGAAACCCAGGACTTTGCGCTTCTTCAACGACGGGTATCGTCGACTGCATACAAAGAACTTCTAAAGCTTGGCGAAGAAGTTCCAGGTGTACAGACCCGTGAAATTCGACGCATTAACTTTCGATCCCTTTAAACATGAATCATGAAGAGTAAAAAACTATGAGTAAATCAGCAGTAGCAGTAGCAGCACCATCAAACTTAGTAGCATCAACTGATGCATTACCAGCGCACCTAAAAGCCGTTGAAGGTACTGGCCGTGGTAATGAAAACGTTGGTCAGAACGTGCAGATCCCACGCATCAAACTTCTCCAGAAGATGTCTAATGAAGTGGACAAGCACCACGCATCGTATGTAGAAGGTTGTGAGCCAGGCCATCTAGTTAACACGCTTACCAATGAGAACTACGGTAACGACCTGTACGTCCTGTCATTGCACTTCAAGACAGAGTTCGTTGTTTGGCGTCATCTCGATGCAGGCGGCGGTTACGGCGGCGCATTCGCATCTATCGCAGATGCAGAAGCCTATGTTAACCAACAAGACAAGCCTGCTGAGTACGACATCAACGAAACTCACGCACACGTTATCCTCGTTAAGAACCCTGAGACGGGCGAGCTCGAGCGTACTCCAGCTATTATGGACTTCGCATCAAGCAAGCTACGTGTTTCCAAAGCTTGGAACTCGCAGATTGCTATGAAAGGCGGCGATCGTTTCGCAGCCCTTTGGAAAGTCTCAGGCGTTCCAACCGAAAACAAGATGGGCAAGGCATTCATGAATTGCGAAGTCTCGTTCGTTGGTTGGGCGCAAGAAGAAGACTACAAGACCGCAGAAGGTCTGTACGAACAGTACTCAAAGTAGCAGTGTAGGTTGGGGGCCCTAGCGGCCCCCATTTTATTTTGAACGAACACAGCTTCGTAAGGTCTATACATCGGTACCTATCACCTGACGTGTTTTCATGGAAAATCCATGACACTTTTACAGGAGGTGTACCGGATGCTATGTATTGCGGACCGGCAGGGCTGCTGTTTGTCGAGTATAAATACGTTAAGTCGTTACCTAAACGCGACGACACACTAATACGCCACTCGCTATCTGAGTTACAAATACAGTGGCTAGAAAGAGTCAATGGCCCAGCCACTGCAGCACTTGTTGTAGGGGTGGAGGATACCGCTGTTATAATACCGCGTGACTTTTCTACTAATATTAGTAAACTGAAATATATAGAACAAAGTATATCGCGAAAGGATGTCGCGGAATGGATCTATCAAACAACTCACTCAGGAAGAGCACATGAAAAAACCCCTCCCACAAGCCGTAAAAAATCTACGTAAAATATGGGATGTAAAAAAAGTAGAAATGCAATTCACCCAAGTACAAGCTGCCCATAAGCTTGGCTGGTCACAAGGTGCTATCTCGCACTACCTAAACAACATAACAGAACTTGGCCCAGCAGCGGTCATTAAGTTTGCAAATTTCCTCGAGGTTGACCCGCTCGACATTGACCCTGGTGTAACAGAGTTCTTACCCCACGTTCGCACACGTACCGTAGTATTTGACGCAGATAATATGTCGGACAAAGTTAACCTCAAACTCTACGACACAAACCCTGCAAGCGCGTTTTGGGTAAAGACTAAAGCAAGCACGTTCACATACTTAAACGCACAAAACCAAACCCCAAAAAATCCTGTTTGGCTTACGAAAGTGTGCCCAGTCAAAGACTTCCCAAGTGCAAAAGCCTACCTTGTACAACTAAAAGGTAGCAAGGCGGCTAAAGCCTATCTAGCAGCTGATTTACCACCAGCTAATAAACTAGCTAGAAAGTATGCAATCTTAGAAACAGAAATAAGCGACAGTGTCTTTACCCAATCTTAATAATTAAGTATTAGCAAACTAATATTTAATGTATTAGTATGGTTACATGACAACGTTGTCAGATACACGGAAGGATAGCCATACATATGGACTTAGGGACTACATTAGAAGAAAAATACGGGCCTTTTATGGACATAGATGAGCTATGTTTATTATTAAAAATTAAACGCCAATCAATGTACCAGCAGATTTACCACGGCCGACTCACCATACCCCACGCTAAGCTAGGTAAAAAATACCTATTCCCCACTCAAGAAGTAGCTAACTACTTTACATCCCAGCTAAATCTCCCGGGCGCAGGTTAACGTACCTAGAAAGCTGATCAAGGGTGCGGTGACCTGACACTACGCGCACCTGTTCTACCCTCATACCCTTTTCAAACAGCCGACTTATCGCTTCGTGCCGCAAATCATGGAAGCGTAAGTCGACAATCCCCAACTTCTTAGTCATCTTGGCAAACTTGTCAGAAATGCTCGCTGCACGCTTTACAGGGATAAGGTTTGGCCCTTGCCCAAACACATTCTGTGCACGTAGAAGCGCCTCTCTCACGCCCCCTAAAAGCGGTATTTGCTGCGCTGATTGGCCACCCTGGGCGTCCTTATCTTTACGCATTAATCGGATAACGCCTTTACTTTCATTGATATCTGACCACTTCAGCGCGTGTATTTCACCCTGGCGCATGGCCGATTCGATTGCTACGTCTATTGCAGCAGTCATCCAATGTCCTGCTGCCTCATCCATCAACGCTTCATACTCTCCTGGTTCCAATCGACGGTCCCGCCGCTTACTCCCCATGATTAATTTCTTTTTCTTCAGCTCGTCGATCGCCATATCTACAACAGGCTGCTCAGTTTTTATTCTGCTGTTCTCAACAGCCTGCTTTAGGTAATACATTTGTGTCTGCAGTGTGCTTGCACATATTGTCTCTAGCCGAAATGCGGCAAAGTTCAGACAGTCGTCGAACGTCATATCGTGTATCGATATACCATAAAAGTATTCTTTGATTTGGTTTAGCTGCCCGAGCTTAGGTCCAGCGACCTTTAGGCCAAACCTTTCGTAGGAGTAGACAAGGTCATCGACAATGTCCTCAATGAGCGAGGACCGCGAACCACGAGTATCGATCCACGAACCGTTGTCCATGCTCGACTCTATGCGCCGTGCCCAAGCGAGAGCTGCTGCTTTAGTTAAGAAAGATTTTGATTGGGGCGAGCGCCCCTTGATGCGTACCTGTGCCTGGTATTTCTTGCCCCGTTTCCGTACGGTTGCCATAGTGTGACCCTGATGTGACTGAGGGTCTAATTCTATAACTTTTCCTATCTAAATCATACACTTACATGTGTGGCGGAGAGGGAGGGATTCTGTCCTTCGAATACCTTATTTTACTTCTATTTCAATAGCTTACGAGTTATTTATGTAATTCTAAGCTTCAACTTCAGAATTACATAACTTATTGTTTTATATGTTTAAATTACTTTAGCTTACTTTGTGTTGTGACACTGTCACAGTGGTTACGGCGACCTACTTTAAGGTCATCAAACGCGATCGCAGACAGGCCGATCAGGGACAAAATTATTACGTAAATCATTGGGAGCCTCTTTAAATGAGGCGCCATTATAAGGTCTATCAGATATGATCGATAATGATGAAATAACATCCCCGGTATATCATTTCTGATATAGCCTCATCACTCTTTAGGGATAGCGTCTTTTATAGTTTTGACGTGGTTATAAAAAGCGCCTGACTGATCCAGCGTCCCCGCTTCTATATCGTGCCAGAGCATATCGAGTTGCTCGCCAATACGCCCATAGCAATGTGACCGAGTTTCCATGTAAGGAGGAGAGTACTCAGCGCCAAGCGTCTGAACTACTGCGCCTTCATTTTCGTCCCAAGCATTGTTGACTACCTGTCTATATTTTTTACCTGCTGCAGGTACAAAACGTACCCAGGTTTCGTCAGGTCGCTCTTCTTGAGGGCCCTTTAAAATTGTGTTGCTATCAAAATCATATTTTATATACATACTATCTTAGACTCATCAAAACGCCGTTAAATTCATAGACCGAATCATTACCGCTGGCATTCGGACCACCAGCGCTATTTAATGCCCTAATTGCGTGCGGGACATTTTCGCCTGCTGGTGCATAGCGCGATATTTCAATTCTTACTTCAATAGAAGAAGTAGTGGCATTTCCGAACCCGCCTTGTAGTGAAAACATATGGGCGTGGTAGTCGTGACCTGGGCGGAAGAACGCCTTCTGAACTTCGTAGAATTGAGCCTGCGCAGAAGACTTAAGAGTCGTACCAACAGATAGCCAGTTGGTCTGGAATGGCGAGCCGTTGTAATTAGAGAGAGGGTTGATACTGATTAAAGTGTTAGTACCCTCCATTTGAGCATTCCAGACGTAACCTACAATGCTATTACCATCTTTTATAACAGCCCCCGTATTTCCGGTACTTGATGGCACAAAGTTACGAACATCGCCTGCGACCAGAAAACGCGCGCTATACCCCGCCCTTGGAGCTGGCTGTCGATATTCCAACACTGAACCAATAGGCTGATTTGAAAAAGGGGTGTTGTTCTTCATAAACATTTGCAGTTTATAACTATCATCTACTTCAAAATTACCCCACCCAGATGACATAACATAAGGCACACGAGGAGTCTCGCTTGCAGGTATTGTCCCTTCCCAAAGAGTGGTTGTAGGCTGGGTCGAGGTCCACGTCTCGATAGGCACGGTGTCTGCTATTGAAAAGGGGATAATCCGGTTTATGTCACCCGTAATTCGAGTCGCGAAAAGATTGTCAGCCTCAACATTAGTAAAATCTAACCTGCCACCAGTAATAAGGTCAGCATCAAGCGCATTAATCTTAAGTGTAGGGACCCCGTTAACGTTCACGGATGTCATTGTTGCGTTATCGATTACTAACTTCGAAGCATCAATCGTATTTGCACTGATGCGATCAGCAACGTCAATAGTACCCGAAGTAATTTTATCAGCATTAATCTCGCCGATTTGGGCTGATGTAATAGAAGCGTTTTTAATAAACGCTGCGTCCATGTAAACGCCCGCAGGTATGCTCACACCGTCAATAGTTTCGGCGCGGGTCTGGATTACGAACGGGCGCACAGCTGAGCCCGCATCAGGGTTTACTACAGCAAACCTGTCTGCGGAGACTGTAAACTCACTAATATTGGGGAGTAATTCTTCAACTTGTACAAAGTCTATTTTTTTCACGTCACCGTCGTTAGCATAATACCCCTGCTTAAGGGTTAGATAGCAGTCGCCGGTATAGTCGGGTGTAAAATTATATTTGTAAGTTAATATAGAGTTATTATTTCCGAGGGTCTGGGAAAAAATATGCTGAGTATCACCAGTAATAGTGCTGGAGTGATTACCATTTTTTCCTAACCTAAAATACAAGCCACTAGTGCCAGTGCTCCCACCCCTAGTTCCCACCCTTGCTCTGTAAGTCTTATTAGCGCTAACAGGAAACTTAAAAGCTACTCGCACTTCGCCTTCAACGTCACTTGTTTTTAAGATGTTCAGGCTACCAGAACCAAAAGTCACCTCTCCTGTACCACCAGAAACAACTACTGAGTGATACGGCTGGGTGGACCCCTGAAACTTATAATTAGTTATTAACTTAGGGCCAAATGCCTCAGCTGTACTATTAGACAGCCCATACCCAGCAACGTAACCATTGTTATCAATCTTTACAGAATACTGAGATTCTAAATCGCCAGTGGCGGTCGCTTGAGCTGTAAATTTTTCCTCCATTGAAACGCCGCCAACATCGTCTATGCGAAGCTCAACAGATGACGTCCTATCCACAAGCCCCGTGCCGTCAGCGTTTACTGTAGTCTCTAGCGTATCAAAAGCCCCAGCAAAACTTAAAGTCTCTAACGCCCATTGAGGGTTAGTGCCGGTCAGATTATTCTCTGGTTTGCGGTTAAGGGTTGGTCGCAACGCTATGAAGATTTGTCTAGGCCCCGCGGGCGCATTGTTGGTTGCAGGCGCCTGCCGAACAACTTTGTCTCCAACAACGTAATTGGTAGTGGCGTCCCATTCAGACAGCCCAGTCATATCGTCAAAAATAGCTGCATACTGCGCATCAGCAGACACGGTTGTTGCATAAGTATCTGCAGCAGTGGCTTCTGAAGTTTGAATTAAACCCGCAGCCACGCCGGTATTTTCTTTACCGGCTACTAAGGACGTTAGACTAGAAGCAGACGCTGTGTTGGCAGTAACCTCTGTCGTGAGTGCTGAAAGCGCTAAGGCGCTAGCTATAGTATCAAGCGCCCAACGCGGGTTCTCACCGCTCAAGTTATCCGCTGGGATTCTGTTACTGTTGCTTCGTTTTGCAACATACAAATTACTAACGCCATTAGCGTCAGTGTAAATAACCCGATCATCTTTGACGTAATTCGTGGAATTATTCCAGTCGGTCGCACCCGCCATATTATTAAATAAGTTGCTTCGGACAAGATCTACGGAGCTAGTCGAGGCATACTGCCCGTCTGCTTCGGCGGCGGTAAGTAACGAATCTTTCACCCACTTATTTGCATTGGAGCCAGGTTCATGACCAAGAGTTCCGCTAATAGCTTTCCAAATTTTGTTGTCGTGCTTGACCTTTGCACCTACGGCGTACGTTGTCGAGATATCCCAAGCACTTAAATTAATTAAGTCATTAAAAATTGATGATGTTAATGAGCTTACCGAAGTAGCAAGCGCGTAGGTTTGACTAGCCGTAAGCTCTGTCGCCTCGATGGCGTTAGTAATAGCATTAGTTACACCATTAGTATCGGTATAGCCTGCCAAAAGGGTAGTTACGGCAGTAGTTTTAGCATAATTGTTATTTACGTCTGTTTTGAGCTCACTAAGACCTTTAGCAGAAGCAGCGCTGTCAACTTCCCAGCGTGGGTTAGTTCCACCCAGTTCTGTATTAAGTACCCAGAGGTCCGGGCGCTTGTTCGCGGATTGTACTAGGCAAACATAAATTTTACGTTCGTAAAAAACTCGATTACCCGTCAGATAAGTAGTTTGAGCGTCCCAAGCCAGCACACCAGCTACATCTTCAAACAAAGCCGCCTCAACCAAACTAAATTCGCTTGCTGAAGCTGCATTGTTGTCAGTATAAGATTGTGCGTTCGTCAAAGCAGTCGCCGCAGCTCCAGATGTTTCCTTACCTTCCAACTGCTGAGTTACAAGGGCAGCGCTCGCGAGTGAGTCTTCGTTCCAGTAAGCAGGAACTGTTGGTTGTTGCGGATCGGTGCTATCAGAACCCGCAACAGCAATGTAAATTTTCTTTTCTGCGCCAGTACCAAAAACAACCCTGTCACCCTCTGCGTATGTAGTCGCTGCATCATACACAGACAGCCCTGCGAGATTACTGAAAGTCGCGCTCTCTAGGTTAGTAAGTGCCGTCGATAATGCGTACCTTGCGTTACTGTCAACAGTTGTAGTGTAGCTGGTAAGTAAGCCGGCAGCAGTCCCGTCCGCTTCTTTTGCACCCAAAAGCGTGGTTAAGTCAGAGGTGGTAGTGTAGTTAGATAGTGAAGTGGTCAACGCAGATACTGCTGACGATTGGGCTAAAGTGTCTAACTCCCAGTAACTAGCGTTAGGGGGCGCCTCATCAGTTGAAGCCGCTGTTGCACGGTATAGTTTTTTACCTTGAACAACTCTATCACCCTCTGCGTATGTAGTTGTTGCAAGCCAATCTGCAACGCCAGTTATGTCGTTAAAAATAGCAGTTTCTAAATCTGTTATCGATGCAGTTGTAGCATAGTTAGGCAGAACGTTAGTTGTTAGTGACTGTACAGCTGCTGCAGCAACGCCAGTGTCTTCTTTACCCGTTTGCAGCGCCTTGATTGCTACAGCGGACGCGGAAGTACTGGTGGAATCGATAAAGTTAAGTTGAGTTATTGCAGAGGAATTCCCCGAAACAACGGACGCCAGACTTGTGTAATCACCAAGAAGCGTCCAATCGCTATTGGTACTTGCTACTGGATCACCGCCGAAAGTAGGTTCCGAGTCACTGTTAGCGCTAGCAGCTTGGTAGAGTTTTTCACTGAGGCGAACCTGATCGCCAACAGCATATGAAGTAGAGCTGTCCCACTCTGGTACGCCGGCGATATCATTTATCTGACTTTGTAAATTAGCTGCCGAAGAGTTAATAGCTAATACTCTTGCGTCAGCTTCAGCGGATATCGCGGTGCCCCTTGCGTCAGCTTCATTGGATAACGCAGTAGCTCGCGCAGTAGCTTCAGCTGCAACTTGAGCTGCTACTGAACCCGAAACAGTTATATCCCCAGAGATTTTACTTATCTCTGTTTGCAAAGAAGTAGTGAGCTGACTCGATCCTACCGCTTCAGCTAGTACACCTAGAAGGAAATCTACGTCAACAGCTGTTTCGCCTAACGTCCCGCTACCTGAATTATATGGCCCAGGGACACTGCTAGTAGAAACAAACCTTATCCAATAGTAAAAACTTGCGCCAGAACCTACGGCGTCAATGTATGCCCGCCCACTGCTCACGCCAATTAAATTAGCGGTAGCAAGATTATCTGTAGTTGAACGATAAATTTCAGTAAACGCATGGCCCGTATAAATCGGGAAGGTCCAAAATAGATTAATTTGGTTATATGCGCCAGCAGCTGCAAAGCCTGACGGGGCTGGTGGGAGAGCGCTGTTAAAAACTGTGTCTGGCGCAATACCAATATTACCGTTGTTAATATTATTGGGGTCAAAAGGGGCGGCTTTAAGATCTACTGCAAGGCCTGATTCTACTAACTCTCTAAGAGTAATAGCCCTATCTCTTGGGTCACCTCTACGGCCGAGCCGTATCTCAACAGCCTCGGATAGCGCAGTAAGAAAAGTACGGAGCTCGGGAGACGAATCACTAGGAGGCTTAGGAAAACCTGGTAGCTTTGTAGGTTTGGTCATGTTTGTCTAATCTCATCCATACTTTGCGCTAAGCAAAATTCAACTACTTCTGTACCTTCGACTTGTACTTCCCACTCGCTGCCAATAGCTGCAGGTAGACGCGCGATAGGCTCACGCAATGTAGCGTTAGGAATGCCACTAGGAACAGTTGTAACCTGAGTGAAGGTAGACGGTGTGCCGCCAGAAGAAATACCTGAAAGACTGTAGTGGGCTATAAGTACGCCATCTGCCCAAACTTTTACCACGACTGGATAGTTAATACCTTTCAGGCCGATCCACGACATAGATGTGGGGGCGGGAGTTACAAACTTCTTACTTTTAAATTTAGCTTGATAGGGGGAGAAGCCGCCTCTATATTTCCTAATTTGGCTACCTACTAAATAATAAAGATTACCATCTGATGGGTCTTCATAGCCGCACTTAACTGCGCCAACAGTAATAGTGCTCAAAGCTCTGCCGCTGCTAGCGTTCGGGTCGTACACCCACCCGCCGCTGCTGGAGAAAGCTACGTATGTGCCTTTGTACTTAAAGGCTTTCAAAGTCGTTGGGTCAAAATTATTGGTCCATTGGTCTTTACTAATTAAACCTTTAGTGACCACGGACCCCGTAGCGCTTTGCACGGCACATAAACCATCTGGCGACGCGTACAAAACATAGTCCCCCATGTCTACAACGGAGTGTTCGTTAATACAGGCTTGCGATAAATCTACACGGATCGAGGTCATGGAGCTTGGGTCGGTGCCCGTAATAAAAAACGGCTGCCCGTTAGTCAAAGCAACAACGCCGTTGCCCGTAGAAGCTATAGCAACAATGTCATCTTGGAGAGTAATTCGATATTGGACGGGCCAGGCATGGGGCAAGAAAGGTTCGCTCAGACAGAATCGTTTACCAGTAAAGCCCGCCATAACGCCTTGCGCCAAAGGTATCAAACCTTGCAGCTGTCCATCAGGGTACAAAGTAACGTCGTCGTCAGGTGGGCCAACCCACGTCCCGCTCGGAAGTACTTCACCCAAGTTAGCAGCGTCCCTAGTGTCCGTATATGATTGTTGAGCGATTGGAACCTCACCTACAAACTGAAACTGCGTATTAACGCTACCAGTATTAGAACGGTAAATACGTTTTAAAGAGCCTAAGCCGAGGTTATGGCCGGAATTAAAAACAGAGGCGCTAATGGACACAGTCGCCGTCTGACCATTACGCATTTCCACAATGGTGGAAGGGTCGCTGGGAGGGCCTTCGCGGCCGTCCGCTGTAACAAGCGTAAAGACATAACTTACATCGTGCACAGTCAAACTATCGTCGACATCGCCGGTGATAGTAGCGGTAGGGGCATTAGCTGGCGCGGGAACTCCTAGGCGGTAATTTGAGCTGGGGTAGCCGGGAGTGTTAGCGATCGCTACTGTATTCAGTGTAATTCGCGGGTATGTATTACCTGAATAATACAAACGATTCAAGGTGTCGCCGGGTATTGGGCCGCGGGCTACTTTGACACCAGATTGACTCCAAGAAAACCAGTAAGTAGTGCCATTGTTTACATAGGGATAAATCGAATTATTAGTAGAATACGTTAAATTGTGCGCAGAACTGTAATACCGAAGGGCAACAATATTCCCGTTTTCTAAGTCCGCATTTTCGCAAAGCTGCCCATAATTATCGGGCAGCTGTCTCGGCGTAATTCCTGGCATGATGCCAGCAAACAAAGTCTGTTTAAAATACATGCGACTATCCTGTAGCGATTATTCGGATTCAGTGCCAAAGCTAACTATTTCTTCAGGTGCGTTATCGACAACAAGTTGAGCACTCGCGCGCTCTTCTTCGTCTTGGACAACTAGCGGATTGGGGATCGTATTTGTACTAGTAATAACATCGTCTCCGTTAGCTTCGTGAGTAGTAACTTCAATTGTAGCTTCGAGATCTTCGTCTACAGATTGTGCTAATCGCGCCAAAGCTTTTTTATAGAGGTGGAGGTCCCAGTTAAACGCGTTAGTAATTCTATTAGTGTCAGTGTCTGACTCTACGCTTTCCATATAGGCGTTAAACTCACCATCCGCTTTTCTAAAGCTGCGCTCACGTTTCCATTGCGGCCAATCACGGTCGATGTAAGTTTGAGTTCGGCGGCTAAGCTGATCAGTAGTAAGGAACTCTTGCCCTTTAGAAACAAAAATCATTATTTTTTTACTCCAGTAATAACTATTTCAGTAGTTGGTGAAGGTGGTACAGCTACATCTATTGTTGGTACGCCATCTTCTAAGCCTAAGACGTAATCCTCTCCGGCCCCTTCTTTTTGGAGCAACCCGTCTAGGAAAACTTTTTTAGGTTCCGCGCCGCGCGGCAAACTGAAAATATCAGGCTGACCTTCGACTGCATACAAATTATCAAGTCTTACCCAAACGTCATCCCCGCCCGCTAAAAAAGTAGCGCTAGTTTCGGAGCCCGCAACAAACGTAAAACTAAATGTCCCTTTTGGGACAGGTACCGTTGAGTAATAGTGGCCGCCCGTTGTAGCGTTAGAATTGTTAGTCTTAAATATAAGTTGAATCTGACCTCGAGAAGCGATTACATCGCCAGCGACAGTATAGGTTTTCCCCTCTTCAAACACGTTGGCTTGGCTTAGAAGTCCAGTATTAGTCCCAGAGTCGCCAATCCACGCCCTTCTTTCGTTATTCTCAAATTGTGAATAGTCGCCGCTAACCGTCCATTGCCCAGAACCATTGTTATCATTGAAACTGCCGTCTCTCAGCAAATTTTTCTTAACTTCGACCATAGATATATTATCTATTATGGCCTCTTGGTCGTTTGAATAAGTCCGAAATGTTATGTGCGAAATATTGGAACGCGCCATAAAATATAGAACTTCGTCGGTGTTGTCCGGGGTTTGCCCGTAGCGTTTTTCATCGACGTCATTAGACCCTGCTGTGCTTCCTACGCGTAGACGTGCGCCAGAAGCCGAAGCCCCTCCAGCGCTAACCAAAGTAAATCGAATACGGTAATGGGCCCCTATCACAGTAGGAACTTCTACCCTAAGCTGCCCATCTGTAACGCCTATAGCTTTGATTTTAATTCCACCTGTGGCGGGTAATTCAAAATGCGCGGCGGAAGTGTTCAGCGTCCAACCGCTGTACCCTTCAGAAAAATCACCGTTACTTATTAACGAATTACGGACAATTCGAAACTTATTAGGTGCAGAAGGCGCTTTTAGTTCCACTAGCTCCTCACGGAGAACCCGCGAATTATTTTGAATTCTAACTGTCATTACTTTTGCACCCCAACAACAGTAACCGAAGCATCACCCGCAAGGTCTATCGTAGGGACAAGGCTGACTGAAGTGCCTCTGTTATATTGAACATAATCACGGGCAAGGCCTTCTTCTTGGTAAACTCCGTTAACGTATACTTCGTCAACGTAGAAGTCACCTGGGAGTTCATAACTAGTTGAACTAGGGCCGCGAGTAAGTAGCACATCTCCTACAAGTGACGTACCGTTTAGATTATTAAAGTTGCGGAAAAATATATGTGTCGTTGTTGATAGAGCAACAAACGTGGCTGTATGCACACCTGGCTGGCGGGTAACCCCCTGGCCGTGAATATTTGAGGACAGATAACCTGAACCTACCCCATAGTTCGTAGCACCATCAGCCACTCTGAATCGGAATGTGTATGTTTCACCAATAACAGTCGGCACTTCAACTCTGGCCCTGCCCTCATTAGCACTTGTAGCGCCTGACGTTAAAGCTAGTGATCGACCATTAGGGTTTGTGTAATCAAGGTGGCTGACACTGCCGCCTGTTTCAGACTCGTCAATCCAGCCCTCTATCCCAGAATTAAAGTTCCCGTTATCTATAAGGTTAGCGCCCATACGCACTACCGAGACATCGTCTACAAGAACATAGTCTGTAGTACTGTTAGTCTGCATATATATACGCAGCCTTGAAGAACTGTGGGTCGCTGTAAAAAACAGGTCGTACTCGGCCTCTGCTGTGGCTGCCTGTACAGGCTGTTCGGCTATCAATAGCTGGGGGGCGGACGTATCTTCTTCGACCCGCACCGTGGTTAGTGCGGAGGCCGTGTTGGTGGTGTCTATTTTTAAGCGCACTCTATAAGCCTGCCCGATGACAGTGGCTATCGTGTAGAGACCCGACGCCCAACCGGTCGCGTTTTTTGCTAGCTTAAGTTTCCCGTTATCAACAGAGACGTCTAAGTTTGATGAAAGTGGAGACCAACCTGCAGTGGACTGAGTACTAAAACTACCATTAGCTACAATGTTGTCAAAGTGGAGCGTGCGGCCTTGAGGTTCAACTTTTGCCCTAGCTGAAGCTAATTCTTCACGCAAGCTAATAGCTGGCTTTTCAATTCTAACAGTCATACTTTACTCCTCCACCACTAGTCCGTTTACTGCGCTAATCCCAACGGTAATCCCGTTTGTAGTTTGGTCTACTCGCTGTAAACCAGAAAAAACTGAGCGACCTTTGGTCTGTTCCGACGCTCCGTTAGTGCCAGCGTGGACTAAATTGGTATCAGCGTCATGAGTAACTGCTAGTACGTTATTTACAGTCCCGGCTAGCACGCATTTCGCACCTACACCAAACAGCTTGGATTCGTCGCGGTACATTTTTTCTATCTGAGCTGCTGTAGGTGCCTGCGTTGAAAATCTGACTAATGCCAGGCGCCCGTTGTTAAGACCGTTTGAGCCAGATACCGAGATACCCAGTCGCATTAATGCGCCTGGTGCAGTTAAGTCGTGTCTACCTGTTGCTTGGGCTTCAGGCTTTCCATCAATCCATATTTGGATCAAGCCGTCAGTCCGCGTTACGCCGACTAAATGGTAATTGCCGTCGTTTACAGTTTTTGTAGTTTGGAAAGTGATACCAAGATTAGCCTGCACCTGACCAGTACTCAGTAGTCTCAAATAGTGGTTAGTCTGATCTGCTGAAGACGCAGTATCCCTTCGGTGATATATGTAGTCAGTAGCTGCCGCTGTTGTTCTAACCCAGGCCATGGCGGCCCAGTCACCAGTGCCTACATCCATGTCCGAGTTATAAGCTTGCTCCACAACGTTGTTAGATGTGAAGTCTGTCAAATATGACAGATCATTCGTAGCTGAAACTTTCGCCCTGTCGATTTCACCAATAACATGGAACGGTTTTTGGTGCTTTGACCGATCGCTGAGAGCTGAAGTAACAGACACGTCGTCGACAGTGATAGACGTAACATTGGCGTCTTCTGCCCCAAAAGTGATGTACTGCGAAGTAGCAGATGCCACAAACTCAAAGATGTGTGTGCCAGCGCTAAGGCTAGTTTTACTCAGAGAAGCCGAGGCCCCAGAAGAAGCCCCGATACGTACCACGGCGTTTTCGCTACCAGACAGCTTGAAGCTAATCGCGTAGGCCTGCCCTGTAACGGTAGTTATTTGTTGATTTACTGCCGTGTGATGAATGCCCCCACCATTCTGCGTTGCTACTAGAGCACCGCCAGAGTGGGTGATAGTAAAGCCAGTTTGCGCGGTCCAACCAGTTACGTTTGATGTAAAGTCACCATTAGTAATTAGCTGCCCACCGACAATATTATCGGGGCTGGTATGCATGCCTACGGCCGCGACCGTACTATCTAACAACCACCCTGTGTTGTAATTAGTAGAAATTTCGGCGAGCATACCGCTCTTATAGTCGGAGGGATCTTGAGCAACCAGTCTTAGCCCGTTACCACACCCTATAACCAAATCGTGGCCTGACATGGGCGCAAGTTTATTTCTACCCGCGGTTACCGTTGTCACGAAGTTACCTATTGAATATTGATACTTTCTCCAATTAATTAGAGTCTGATCGCTAGTTGGTATATCACCAACCGCTACTCGACCGCCGTTCGCGCATGCGAGTTTAGAGTCACTATAAAAACAAACGTTATCGACATCAGTGCCTGGGTTAGTAATATCAACAACAGTCCTATCATCCTTGATAACACTCACACCACCATTAGTAGCAACCGCTATGGTTGGCACAGGTAGTCCAGTGTCAGCGTCTATAGGTGCGTTAGGGAGGACGGTCATGGCTACGTCGTTGACCATAGAATTAACAATTGTTATGTCTGATATGCCAGCCACGTTGTTATAGTATCCGTAATCAGAACTATCATTACGTTTGTCTATGCCTCCCTGTTTATAGAAACCCCCGTAAGCGGTACTAGCAGTAATCCATCTTGCTGTATCTTTTATAAAACTTATGTAACTCAAATCTCCATTAGTCTGAAGCCCAAGGTACATTTCTCCGTTTATAATAGCGACCGAACTTATAGCTGGTGTTCTTAACATGTTGTTACCAGCGGCTTGAAAAATCATCCACATTGGCATGGTAGGGTCATCACCATCGTAGATCGTAAGCTGGGCACTCTCAGCAACAATCACAGCAACCGCAGGGAACTTCTTAGTTGCTCCACGAGTGCTAGTGTTTAACGCTTCGTTGTACCAGCTAGTGCCTTGTGTGCGATGTCTCCATGCACCACCGTCAGAGTCTTTGCTAGTGTCGTAGACAAATACGTCTACGGCAGTGTCTGACTTAGACTCAGCTATAGCCGTAAGGTCTTGGTAAGCTACTGCTGAGTTTGCGCTCGCCTGTGCAGTTTCAGCTGCGGTCTTAGCAGCTAGCGCGGCATCCTTGTAACTCTCGGCGGTAGTAGCGTAGCCGTCAGCTAGCGTTTTTTGTGTAGTAGCATCTGTCACTTTTGCATCTAGTGTGCTTTTAGCGACATTAACCGCTGCTGTTAAGCTATTAACGCTTGTTGTTAGCGTCGAGACTTCTGATTCGATAGTCATGATCTATTCCCAATTACGCAAACGCGTTCTGTGTGATGTATCTGGTGTTGGTGTCTGTCACAGTAGAAGCCATCTGAAGCAATGACGTTTGTACGATCGTCTTGTAATCTTCCAAGGCATTAGTCTTCTGCGTGAGGGCCGACTCGACACTAGCTACATATGCAGTCATAGTTTGTGGAGTTGATCCAAAAGTAAAAGACGTAACTGTAAGCGCAGCAGCTGTGTCACCAGACTGCAGCTTGTCGGTATTCAGGTTGGTAAAATTCGCATCGACCTCATTACTAGTGAGACCCGAACCTTTTCCTGATCTAGTAGTAATCGTGCTCATATTAGCCAGCCAGTAAGTTTAAGGACCAAGTGATGGTCATTGCGTCGGCAGCCTGCTTATTTACAGGTGGAAAAACAGTGCGACATAACATAGCGCCTCCAGTAGAAGCGGAAAAAACACCAGCCTCAGTAATAGCACCAGTACCGTCACCTGCTTCGAAAGACGCGGTATAGGTAATAGTCGAACCTGATACAGTCGTGCTGTCTAAGGCTTCCCTATTTCCTAACGTCGTAAACAAGTTAGTTTGATTGCTTGCCGCGGCAGTTGACCCAGAACCGACGGCCATGTGTGTCATAACCTGAGCGGTAGCGTCTTTCATTCTTGAGACAACGAAATCGAGTCCGCCGTCTACTACTAAGTTTTTCAATTTGCGCGTGTCCTTAACGAAGCCGTCTTCGCCGTATAGCGAGATGGTTAAGTCACCACGAATTTTTAAATCTTCTTTAATCATGTTAGTCACCGTTAAAACGTGTTTATGAATCCGACGTAATCGTCTAAAAAATAATCTAGGTTGCAGTAATCTTGGCCTTTCAAAACTCCGCTCTCAGTAAAAGCGCCGAAGTCTTCAGCAATAGGGCGAGCTAATATGAACTCAGCGCTATCTACAAAAATACCCGAATCGCTCGGGTTCTTACCAAATGTAAGGTAATCAATAGCGTCTGATAGGCTCGCGCTATCAGATCTATTCGGGTTGATAAACAATGAGGCTTCATCGTATAAAGCCATCGCGTCTGTTTTGCTTGTAGCAAAATCAAACTGCGAGCTTTCAGTTATAGCAAGTAAGTCAACTAAACCTTTACTAACAGTGACAGCCTGCGAGTCAGCAAACTGCATTGTGTCGTCGCGGAAATACTGGTTTATCGGATCTGCATTAAGAGTAAGTCCGTCTATCTCAATGACGCGATACTCAACATCAGTGAGCTCAGGGTTGGCGTAATTAACAACAGCTTTTAATGCCATTAGTCAAAATCGCCTCTTACCTTGAACTTCAGAAAATCGTAAACGGTTTGTATGCCGCCGCCTGGGAAAGTAATCTCTATTTCCCCCTCAAACGTGCCGGCTGTATCTAGTGTGCCGACAGGGAAATCAGTAGCCACAAGGCCAGCCGCCGCGTTTGTAATTGTGCATAGGAGAGTGGCCTTAATTTCTGTGCTACCAATAGCTCGTATGCGAAGACGGACAGTAGCAGAGGTGAGGTCTATAGGTGCCCAGGTCTCGCTATTATTTTCATCGAGCGTCGCCCCAGCCGCCGCAGCATTGCTGTCTCTCAAGCTAAACGCTAGTTCAGGCAAGGTGTCATCCTTCACTAGTTTTATCGTTTGTGCGTAGCCCATTTTTAAACCTCTATTCAATGCATTATATTAGCAGCACTAATAAAATACTAGTATTTATATTTCCACATCACGGGTGTAGTGTCTCGATCATCGACGTGGACAAAGCCCTGCGCCACGCCCACCCCCTTAAAATCCAACTGCAATGCTTTCTCTACTAGAATCCGTCGTTGTACACCGCCTGACACGGCCAGATCCGCAGCAATTCCGCGACTATGGGTGCCCGGCGTCGCCTTGGTTTTCTCAATTGAATGACCCTCTGGGCATCTGAAACCTGACGTTACATACAGGGGGAATCCAACGGCCTCTCTGAGCAGGTCTAGGCGCTTCAAAAACTCCATGTCCATCTCGTTGCGCCCGGTTTCTTGGCAGTCAAAATCACTAACTTCAAAATATTTAAGCATTATTTAACCTCTCATTAGATACGCTATAAAGCCCACTAAACCTGCCCAAGCTGTAGCGACCATAGCTGTTCCTGTCCTAGCGACCAAAGTGTTACTGGCGGTAGAGACCTCTATCTCTTCAATTTTCTTTTCGTTTTCATCAAGGCGCAGTTCGTGCCGTTTAAGGCGAGCATCCGTTCCAACAAGCTTTTCTTCTACTCGAGCAACATTCGTTAGCACTTCGGTCAACTTGTCGATCTTTACTTCTAGCCGATCAAAGCGCCTGTTTGTTTCGGGGTCGGTCATTTGCGCATTCCCATAAGTTTTGACGCGCCTTTGATTCCGAAGGAACTTGAGATCGCGATAAATAATAAATATTGATACCACTCAGGTAAGTCATTCAAAGTGGCGAACGCTAGTTGCACGCGCTCAACAACGGACATATCGTTTGCAATAATTGCGTAACCCACCATGAATATTGGTATAGCTAATATTATAGTCCAAAACTCGTCTTTCCACGAGGAAGCAGACGCATCGACCATTTTTGATTCCCAGTCTGCGTCGTTCTGAATGACGTTCATTTTTGCTTCGTGCTTAGCCTGTTTTTCTTCGGCTCTGTTAGCCAGGAAAGTTTTGCCAATATCTGCCACAGGCCCAAGCAATGCTGTAAATATACTCATAAAAGTGTCCTTGCAATAGCGCCGGCCGCGAGGATGACTCCCGCCTGGTCTTGTGGTGAATCCATACGTTTTCCAAGAGCGTCAATAGGTCCGATCCCCAGTGCCTTATCAGCTAACTCAGCTGTAGGACCAAGCAATGTAGCGATACCTGATCCACCCCAGCGCTCCGATCTTTGTGCCATAGTGAGTAAGCCTAGTGGCCCATCGAGCCCTGATCGGCCAAACAGCTCCTGGAAATAAGTGCCATAGTCCATGTGGTCTGATCTTAGATACTTCAAGCTGCCGTCTATCCCAGGGAGTGCGTAGGACAGTCCGACCTTTGCATACTCACGAAGCTCCAAGCCCAATGCGGCGAGTGGCATAAATGCAGCCATTGTAATTATCAGCAATGGTGCCATAGCAGGCATAATCCCCTCACCGTTAAGGATGCGTTGCCCTACTTCTCGACCAATACCTTGAAGAATCACTTTGTTGAATGCATAGATAAATGATTTTAGCTGCCATATCAAAGCGAAGCGGGGGTCTGATGCCCAAACAGGGCGCTCAGCAGCATTTGGTCTAAGAACCGAGCTCTCAACAAAACGCGCTAAAGCACCTTTGACAGCTTCCCCGTCAGCCCCCTCAAAAGAGAACCCGCTCTCTTGCCAGCGGCGTACCTGATCGTAAGTTACGCCAAGTTGTTCTAAGTACCGGTCTGACCTTTTGCTAGGGTTGTTAGCGTGTTCGATTAAGAAACGCTTCGCCATCCCTGAAGAAAACTCTCTGGATAATGTGGTGAGATAGCTCAGCCCGGTATACTGGAAAAATTTGTCTGTGACTTGTCTTGCCGTAGGGTCAAGCATGTCACTATCAGCTTGTGACATCCACGCGTTTGCCGCAGCCTCTGGCATAACGACGCCAATGTCGTTAGCTAAACGTTTTGCAGCTTCTCTATCTTGAATCTGACTGATCATCTCCTTAATAGCCATGCCAAAACCGTTGAACTCTTTTGTCTGCACAATCGAACCAGCAAAATCCGGTATAGAGGCAAAAACAGCAAAAGGTAGAAGCGTTACTAAGTTCAGGGTTCCAAGGTAACTGTTAGCTTTCCGGAACGCAGGTGACAAGTGAGTAACGTTACCAAGGTACGCGTTGATAGTAGCTTCAGCTGTGGCTCGGTTGTTCTTTGTTAAATCATCAAGCAATGGGCCAAGAAGGTCTTTGCCGGATGCGTCTCTGGTCACTCGATTCCACTCAACGCGCTTTGTAATATTATCGATGTAGCTCATCAAAGCGATCTCAGGCTGTTGCACAAAGCCGAGCTCAAGCAGGACGTCTGGCGGGATATTCTTAGTAAGTTCTATCTTCGCTTCTACAGCCGCCGCGGGATCAAATGCATCGCGGTCACTTGGCACATCTTGATCTGAGTCAATAACTTGCTGGTACTTGACCAGACGTTGCACAGTCTTTAGGACGTCTGCTCGCTTAGCATCTGGCTCGTATTGCATAATCAAGTCGACGAAAGCATCGGGGTCATTCGCTATCTCAGGTAAACTCAAAAGGGTTGGGAAGTAATTCTCGCGAAAACCGATATTAGTATTCGAGGGCGTTACATACTCTTTGTGCATTTTTTCAAGATATTCACGGATCGCTTTCGCCTTCGGAGATTCTAGCTCCGCAGTTGGAGTTCTACCCTGTGCTTCTTTAAAAGCGGCTTGTACCTCGTCAGTAGTCCAATCTGTGCCAAGCACCTTATATAAACCTGCTCGCCACTCATCTCGGGCGAGTTGACGAGCTTGTACGAAGCCCATGCCAGACTTACTGTTTGAGCGGATATAGAAAAGATCGGCCAACTCGTTGCCTGCAACTTGGCGGAGTAACCCGTCAGCAGTGCGTAGGATGCCTAGTATCTTCATAGCGCTAGGATTGTTCTCACTAAACTGTTTTTTCCACTGCTCTAGCTTTTTACGCCATGCTGCTGCACGCGCTTCAGCTCCAGACTGTCTTTCAATCTGCTTTCGAATTGCCTCAACGATCGCCTTCTGTTCCCAAGATGGTTCGTTAGGTATTGGCCGACTGTTGTCGTTATTACCATTACCGCCATCGTCAGGTGTGTCAGGTGTATCAGGTGTATCAGGTGTGCTATCTGTTTCACCAAGAGCGCCCATCGCCGAAGTAGAGCCGACTACATTACCGTCAGCATCCTTAAGGTCCACGGTGATTGTTTCGCGGTTAGACCTGCGCGCTTTAGATACATCGTCCATGTACTTCTTAAATTCTGGGGCTAACTTATCCGTTCGGCGGAATATCTGATGGGACGAAACTTCTTTCCAAAGGTTTTTAAATCTTTGCACAACCCGTTTGAAGTGGCTATCAAGGGCGTTCCCTGCACCTTTCTTATCAGAAAGGGCGTCTTTTTTGACCCATGCTGCGACCTGGTCTGCGTACCACTCTTCGAATCCAACTTGTTCCCACTGTTGGACCGGCGAGCCTTCGTCGCGAGCCTTCTGTCGATCACGAGTAAATGCGTCGAGCATTCTCTGGTACAGAGCTGGGTTTGCTCTGATCCCGTCGATCTCTTCTCGGAATAGGGAGTGGCCCATCTCATGCGCGACTACCATCGCCAACGCTGCTTCGTTGGTATTGTGTAGGTCATTAACCATCAACACCGTCGCCTGGCCAATCTTAACGCTGAAACCTTTCCGACTTTGTCCTTTATTAAGGGAGTCTTGGAATATAAAAACAAGTTTTTTGGTGGCGCTGACACTGTTCGTCATTGGGAGAAAAGCTTCGTATAAAGCCCTGCGCACAATAGAGTCGCCAATTATTGTAGCGTTACCTACTCTGGCGACGTGACCACCAATTGTTTCATTCAACAGGCCGTCTTTCTGAAGCTGTATCAGGAACTCGCCGACAGCACGCGGGTCGCCAAGATTTATCCCTCGCGAGTCCTTAGTGCCCATCAGCTTGCGCATAGCAATCTTACCGAGCGCAGATGATTTGTTAGTGATGTAACTGGCAAGTACTTCCCGCGCCTTGGCATCAGCACCTTTTAAACCTAATACGGCGATTGGGTCCTTAAGCTTTAGCCGCCGCGCCGCACGTCGAACAAATGACGCGACTAGGGCGTTGACTTCGCCGAAGGGGAAAGTGACAGATGAAGTCGTTTCTATTTTTGATTTAGGCTTTCGTGCTGGCCCGGTCGTAGGCGCACTACCTTTAGGGCGATTCTGAGTAGAGTCGACATTTCGCAGGTCTTGGATGTTTATATCCGTTAATGGAATACCGTCTGCGGTACGAGCGCTGTTCGTTGGTATATCGCCGGGCTCTGATGGGTCGCTGTCCTGCCTAGCTTCGCGCGCATCTTCTTCTGGCACTAGCCGCGTATTACCGTCCTGATCAACAATCTCATCAAGTAAAGAGACCTTCGGGGCGCCAGGGACATAAGGCTTCAACAAAAAGCCCAGCTTTATAGGCTTGCCGCCAGAATCAAACGCAACGGTCAGGTTCGCAATGCTAGGGGGCAGATCAATCTTAGGGTTAGAAAGATTAGCTAAAATTTCGCTAATCGGTACGCCTTGTATATCTACTTCGTAGCCCCTCATTTGGAGCTCAGCCAGCATAGCGATCAACCCATCGCGCGCTGATTGTGTTTGGCCAGCACCAGAGAAAGAGCCAGTATCTGCCTCTACGAGTCTGCGGCCAGCATTCATAAGGTCGATGGGGTTTACTGCTGTGGCTTTTTCATCCCCCGGCCCTTTGATATTAATTGTACGGAAACGCTGTACGGCTTTTTTTGCCTTCGCTATCGAGCGCCTAATAAACTCACTGCGAGCAACAGATTCTTCGTTACCTTTACCATCACGCATTCTGATTTTCTGCGTATCAGGCGTAGACTCGATGTCGATCCTATAGGAACCGTCGGCATTAACAGCGACAGTGACTACTTCGTCGTTATTAACTTTTTGTAGGTTAACAGCTGTTTCGAGCATGCTCTTAGACATACGAGCATAGAAGGGGGTGCTCCAGTCGATATCTTCCCCGACCATCTCAACATAAGCATCACGAGCTTCCTGTACGCCGTCGAAATCATTCTCACCTTCAATTGCTGCATAGGATGATTTTGTTTCGCCACGGCTATTGAATTCATGAGTGCGGACTTCCGGCTCGAATTCTTGGTCGCCTGTTTGCTCGTTTGTGTTCTGATCCTGTTCAATTGGTGTGCCGTCGTCGTCTTCCATGAATTTCACATCAGGCTCAGCTCGGCGAGCTCGATCAGCAAGAGCTTCCTCAACATTCATGAACTCGACGCGGCCGCCGTCTGGCTTAGCCGCCTCAGCTGCTTTCATCGCAGGGATCAGTTCAGCGGGTGAGAAGGTCTGTTCTGAAACAATCCCACCGTCTTTGTCATAGACGCGGACAACTGCGTCGTCGGTCTCTGTCTTGACAGAGCTATATCCAAGGGCTGTCGCGAGTACCGCGTCAGACGCTTGATCTTTTATAACGTTAGCTACTACATCGCTGCTTGTAGATATAATCGTCCCGCGGCCAGGTACAAAAGACATAAATGCCGTTTGGCCGTTGATCGTTACTTTTTTAATTTTGTTTGGGTTAGCTGTGTATGTCGCGTCAGGCTCTGTACCTGAAATCCAAACTGCTTCTTTAGAGCTGCTAGGATCGGTCATAGCATTCAGCTGTGCGTTTATATCGCGCTCTGATTCTCTTGTAGTTTGGTTAGGGGCAGCGTCCGCAACATCTGCGCTGGCCTGATTACGCGCCATAAACTCTTTAATAGTGTCAGACATCTCAGACGCGCGTTCAACAACGCTAGCTGCTCCGCCTATAAGATTGACGCCGCCAAGTTCTTGCAGGCCTTGGTTAAGCCCTCGACCAGCACCACCGACAGACCCGCCACCGAAGAAGCCGACGAACCCCGCGTTGAGCCTGCGTAAGTTGGCTTCCGCGTCAGTAAATGTGTCATCCATATCCATGCGGTTACGGATAGCTATTTCTTCTTGGACTAGCTCAGTGCCGCCTTCAATAGCACCACCTTTTACAAAACCAGAGCCCACCGCGGTTGCAAGCCTACCCATCACTGAGCTAGGCCCAGCAGACTTCTTGCTCGCAGCACTTCCTATTAATTTTAGTAGTCCAACCTCGCCATACAAACCAATTGCTGCTTGAGGAGCCGCGACCGTCATTGCGCGCAACGCTTGGCCCCGGTCTAGCTCACGGCCTGACTCGAGTGCCTCACTGACGTTGCCGCCTGCGAGTGGTGCAAACTCCGATACGCCTGCGCCTATTAACCCGCCTTTTTTCATTGTCTCGCGGCGGAGGTATCTGTTGCGTGATACAACGTGCGCTTCTCTAGTAGCTTCATAAGCAGCTTGAGCAATATCTCTCTGCTCTTTGGAGGCTTTCTTTCTTGTTACTGCGAGCACTGAGTCTTTAATGATATTTTTAGCTGCGGCTCTGCTACCGGCTGTGAGGGCTTGTTTACCAAGGACCATGGCAACAGAACCGACGCCCGCTCCTGCTACGGTCGAGACGAGGCTAGGTGCAATCTGGCCAGTGCCAGATGCGACTTGCTCTAGGAAGTCATAGAAGGAAGATTCTTTCTCTAAGAACTCGCCGAACGTATCCATGCCGGCCATGGGAATGCCAGCGAATTCGTCACGGATACGCGCGTTCTCGATTGAATCAGCGAGCTCAACGTCGTCACCCTGAATAGCGTCAACCGCTGCACCAAAGTATTCGAGGTCCGCGCCTAGCGATTCGGCGCCACTTCTAACGCCCTTTACAAAAGCGTCAGTAAGGTTCTTGGGTGCGAGCGGACCGACTTCAGAGAGTTCGGTTTGCGTATTTATCGCCGATGTTGCACCTGACAGCTCGGCTTTAACCAAGGCTTGTATTGGGTCACGAGCTGGACCGCCTTGGGTCAAGTTAGCAATCGGGTCACTGCCTAAAATATTAGCCACTATGTCGCCCTTTATTATTTGCTAGCTTTTGAGTTTGCTTCCGCGGCTGTCTTAATAATTCTGGCCAACAGGGGTGCATTTCTTTGGATGTCAGCCAAGCTCACGCTTTGACTAACGACGCCATCAGGCCCCACATAGTTGATCGTCTGAGTTCGGCCATTCCTAACACTGCCCACTCGTAGTTCTCGCAGATCAAAAGAAGTGGTGCCTGTAGCATCCGGCCGGAAGAAATCCATGAAGTTTTCTGTACTAAAGAAATCGTTGCCATCATCGTTAGCGAGCGCTTGTACATATAAACCGACGGAGGGTTTCATACCCGCCAGGTAGGCATTTAAAGACTTCGGGCCTAAATTATTCAAGGCCGCGATGCCCATAAACTTAGAAATCTCGCGTCCCATCGCCTTAGCGTCGTCGCCATCAGCATCGAACTCACCGTCTGGAGTAAACTCACCGTCTTCCATCAGGCCTGACATAGTCGCTATTTTGTCAAACAACTCTGTGGACGCTGTGACAGCTGCCGGGGTAGCCCCGTCGTCGTATTTCTCCATGTCAAAAACGAGTTGCTGACGCTCAGTTTCGGCTGAGTATTGCGCCGTACGTGCTGCGCTAGCATTGTAGTCCAGCGTCGCTTGGTCTGTTTTACTCACGTCGGTTTCGCCGCGCGCGATCAAATTCATAAGGCCTTGAGCAACAGCATCTTTCTCCTTGTCACTCCCGTCGTGTGACATAGCTGCTACGAAAGCTATCATCTTTGCGTCGCTATCTTTGATCTTGTCGTCCAAAATAGCTTTCTCGAGATCCGCCATCGTAGTGACACCTTTTTCCTTAAGAAAGCTGACCATTTCGGTCTTTTGTTCGTCAGTCGGCTTCTGCGTGCCATCAATAATCGCGGCGCGCAACGTCTCTGCACTAACTTCGAACGGGGGTCTGCTAGAGAAGGAGCTGTCAATGTCTTCTGCAGTCCTCGGTGTCCCTTGCTCTCTGATCGCTCGGAACTTGTCGCCTACATTGTTAGTTACCTGATCAGGTGCTGGTTTGTCAGTAACCTCTGACAAGCCTAAGAATCTACCTGCGCGACTCTCAGCGAAATCGTTACCAAGGTTAACAACTGAATCCCAAGGTTGTAGGACCATGTCTTTAGTTTGGGCCCAAGGCAGGGAAAGAACATCCATAACCTTTTCAGAGCCTTGAGCTTGGTTTAGGCGCTCAACAATGAGCTTTTTTTGGTCGTCATCAGACGAGTCCCAAATTTTTCTGGTCACGCCGTTTTCGTAAAGTAGTGCCTCTAAGCTGCCTTCAGGCGCAGTTGCCGCGAGTTCTTCATCGGAGCGCTGCTCTGCAGCTTGCGACAAGGAGGTAATATCGATGCCCTGTTTTTCGGCGATTTTCATTAGTTCTTGAGGGTCGTTAATGCTATTGATTAACCCTGCAAACTCAGTCTTAGCTTCGGGAGTGATAGTTCCGTCTTGCCCGACAGTAGCTAAAATAGCTTCGCGCGACATTACAGTAAGGTCGTTGTTACGAAGGATTTCCTCTTTTTCCGCATTTAGGGCTGCTTGGCGGCCCCTGATACTACTGAGTTCGTTCTTCTTGCCGCCGTCGATAATAGCCTGCTGCCATCGACTCTCGATCTGCTGCTTAAAGTCGTCTTCTGATAAACGGACGATTGGGTCTTCAGCTCTTGCACTGCGCCCCTCAGTCATCGGTACGATTTCTTCGTTGTCGTTACGCTTAACCATTGGCACATAGTAAGTTTCGCCGGTTGCTGGGTCCGTTTCTTTCTCGAAACTAACAACCTCAGCTGTTACGTTCTGGCCATTTTCATCAGTAAAATCCCTAAAGCCTGGAACGTTATTCGCCAGCTTCGCTACTAACTCGGGGCGTTCTGCATTGATTCTCTCCCAAGGCTTATTAGTAGCAGACTCCATCCCCTCATTACCTAGAAGCTCGTCAATTGCGCCTACGACGTTTTTTGCTTCATCTTGTATTTGGGTCTTTTGAAACGCGTAATTATTAATATCTTGCTGCTCGCGGGCTATCTTTAGGCTGGCGTCATGTCGCTCATTAGCTCGGCGGTTCGCGCTGAACTTCTGGTACATGTCTAGGCCTTGTAAAACACCTTCTCCAAAACTCATATCAAATTACCTTAGAATGCAAATGCGAAGATAGCCGCTGCGCCAAGGCTACCGATAGTGCTGTATGTTTGTGCTTTTGATGCGGCCTTAGCCTGGGTGTAAGCATTCTTACGCTGCGTTGCGTTCGCTGCGGCAGAGCCCATCTGGTTAAGGGACGATCGGTTAACACCTTGGCCGATGTTGATCAGGTCACCAAGCGCCGCTTGGTTAGATTCTTTTTGGGCAATACGCGCATCGTTTACTGACTGCGCAGCTCCAAGAGTGTTCGCACGCTTTAGTCCACGGGCCTGCTCTTGCCGTTGCATGGGGGTCAGCGTCGCTCCGTAACGGTCTGCGTTACGGCTAGCGACTCCAGCCATCAAACCCGATGCTTCGTCAGCGTTCGTTCTAGCGGAATCAATTAGCGAGGTGTCATTTTGAGCACGATCTAAAAGCTGTTCTTCGAATTCGCTAAAATTCCTCTTGTAGTCAAGATACTCATCTCGAGTAATTTGAGCGTACGCTTTGTCTGGGTCGCCTACATAAGGCAGCCCGCCGGTGGTAGAACTTTTAGTTGTGTAGTTTCCGTGCCTTCCTTCGTTATTGCGACCTTGCTCCAACATTTGGCGGCCCACAATGTTAAACATAGATAAATTTGACATAATGTTCTCCCTTTATGTTCAAAACATGGCGGCGAGATTCGCCATCATGCCTGGGTTGTTTGCGTTCTTGAAAAAAGAGCCTTGTGTCGTTGCCTGCGTCGCATTCGCGCCTGTCCCTTGCATTATGGGCTTACCGTTTGAGTTCGTTGCCGGCGCTGATGACTTCATGTTTTCCCCACCCTGCATAACTACAGCAGTAGCCAGCTGTCCGAGGGCAGCGTTCCTTGCGGATTTAACATCCTGCTTAGCTTTTGCTTGGGTGAGTACTTTAGATGCGCCTAGGTTAGCTGCTTGAGCCATACCAGTCTGTGCATCAGCGGCCTGACCGCGCGCTGTACCCAACACGCCTAACTGCTTGTTGTTCTTAAGTTGAAGGCCTGCCTTATCTGCTTGGCCGAGCTGCGCTTGATACGCTTTTGCCATATCGCCACCAGCGTCACCGCTAGCGGCAGCTTGATAGTTAGCTTTACCAGCTAATGTCTGCATAGTGTCAGCGTTGGCGCGGCCACGCAGAACATCCGCTGAATCATCAGTTTTTGACGTGTCGCGCATCTTCTGGAGCAGAGGGTCGTACTTCTTTTTGAAGTACTTGTGCTCCGCCATTGCAACTGCTGCTGAGGCTTTCTCAGAATCAGAGGGCTTGTAGTCTTGCTGGTCTGGTTTGCTACCCATATAACTCTCTCGTGTAAACTATTGTGTTTAATCGCCAACCTTCACTGGTTAGGTGAGGTTCGAGCCTTTTAATCGGGCTTCTCGTTTCTAAGCCCGCATAACCATTATCTCTAGCAACTTCAATAAAAAAATCTAGGTACTTAGATAGACTGTTATCACCGCGTTTCTTCGACCAAGCCAGCCAGATCAAAAAAATCCTCTTACCCGTGTAGGGGTCTGTCATCCCCATACTGACTACAAACCCTTCGGGGGCGACCCACAGATGTGCGGACCCTTCGGTGCACGCCTCATATACATGTTCTGCTGTGAAAGTTAATTCTGGTTGCTCTCCAAGAATTTCATCTACACCTTCTTTTACCCACTCCCACTCTTCGCGGATATCAGCGAAATAAGGCCTAACGGCCGTATCGTTTTCGTCTTGTTTTGTAGGCACCTGATCTGAGGCCACCATATTTCACACTCCTATGTACTGCAGTGTCTGCATTACGCGCTCGGCGCTCTGCTGCCATGACACCCTGATTAAATAAGTTACCGTATACTTGCGCGCCCGTAAGATCGGACCAGTCTTTATTTGGAATTCTCAAAAGTCTGAACAGCGCGCCGTTGACTATCGTGTCTCGATAGTCGTTCATAACGTCGTTGTCACATGCAACACTAGTATGCGTTGGCTTCAGCGCAGCTCTGACGATCGTGCTGTTCCCGTCAAAAACGGTAGGGATAGGGGCGAGCAAGAATGTGCTGGGGCTCTGTTTAACGAAGTATTCAGGTACCCCGTTTTCCTTTCTCCAATTCGGCAGGCGCTGCTCTAGCAGAGTAGTCGTAATCGGTTCTAAATCTTTACCGTCATGTGTGACCCAAAGAACCTTATGAACAGTTGCCCCAGTAGGAGTATCCAAGTCATATTCGTAGACGTCAGAACTCGTAGAAATAGGGTCTAGTTCTAATTGGTAGACTTCAGAATACTCACACAGCTCGATAACGGCTGACCGAATGCTATTGATAATTAGCGAGTCGGAGCAGCCGGATACCATAGGCAAGATCTGAGGCAAAAGCGTTTCATAAGGAATCGCCATAGGTTAAACCGCCGCGGGGGTTCTTCGTTCTACATTAGGGTTGGTTAGCGCATCTACTTGGCCTTTGCCAGTAACTGACGCTGTGAACAGCTGATAGTGGTTTGCTGCACGTTGCGCATTACCTGCATACTCCGCATCCTTCATGTAAGCCATGTACAAAACATAGTTCATTACGGCGTTAGCAAAGATGTCGGGTACAGACAGGTTGTCTGATGCTGTGACAGTAGGCGGGTTAGCTGAATAAATCACCTCAAGATAAGCGTTACCAGTAACTCCAGGGTATACATAGAAGTTACGTGGGTTGGCCTCATCGTAGATGTAATGTTTCACGACAGCTGCGTGCGCGGCATCCCCAGCTGCAGCAGAGGGATCGTGCCAGTCAGGGGTCTGCGCATCGAGTACTTCCCGATCGACGAGCCTTACTGACCGTTTGCCTGTAGCATTCGAAGCAGCGCTAGACATGTTGCGTACTACTTTAAGCAAGCGGTTACCTGAAGTAGGTATCGATTGTTTTGTACCATCTACAAGTTGGATAGTGCTGTTTGTCGCACTTGCATCCGGCTTCAGAAGTGCAACTTCACGTTGTGCGTCATTCACCCACAACACGAGTTCAGTGTTCTGGGGCCAACGGACGCCTGTGGTGTCTTGAAGTACTGTTTGTACTCTACTAATTACACTAGCTACTGTGACTGACATGGATATTACCTACTAAGAGTTGAGTATTGATTCCCAAGCAGCTTCCCGTTCATCGGATGGGACTGTTCTACCCAGAGCCTTGTTAACTGCGGTAGCTTTGGGGAAACCATCTGCTTTGAAATTCTTGGGGTCGCCTTCATCCATCATTTTTTCAAGTGCTGTTACGAGTTCTGATGTGGCAGGCGTTTCTACTACTTCTTCAAAAACAGCGTCTATCGCTGCTTCTTCTTCAACAAATTTTTCATCGTACTTTTGCGCGCCCATCTGGATAGCGAGCAGTCCGATTTCTTCTGAAATTTCACGGGGTACGCCGGCATCAAATAGAACCGCGGTTCCTCCTAAAGTGGTCACTCGTAGTGACTCTCTACTAACAATCTTCATGATTATTTCCTATATCGTTTTTTTATGTTTGCGCGCGCTGTGTTGTTTCTGCCAGACGGCGCCTGTTTCTTAACCGCAACTGGTTTTTTCTTAGGTGTCGCGATGGCGAAAGCTTTAGGTTTAGCTTTAGGTTTAGCTTTAGTTGCTACACGCTTTACAGGAGTACCTGTAATAACGGTTTTTTCTGTCTTTCTTGAGCCGGGCTTACCGACGATGCGTTGGCCTAAACGAGTTGACTTTTCAAAACGTACGCTGCCTTCAGCAACAGGTTTTTTTGCGGCGGCCCTTTTCTTAGCGTCGGCGCGAGCTTTCTTGATTCGTTTCATTGCAGGCATAACAGACCCTTTAAAGTAAAAGCCCCCTCCTAAGAGGGGGCGATTGTCTTACTTACTGTGCGGTATCTAGACAGATCACACCGAAGTCCTGTACGTTCCCAGTGATATCACTGTTGTACTTAGGCTTGCGGAGACCAAAGATCTTGCCAATAGAAATACCAGACTGGTTGCCATAGTCGAAAGTATCTTCGACCATTTCTGGCAGACCGATGTCAGCCATAGCCAGAGCCTGAGCACCACAGAACAGAGCACGTCCACCAACGACATTGGCAGCAGCACCCCACTTGTAGCCAGCTGCGCCAGCGTTAGATGAAGAACCAGTAGTAGCGCCAGAAGTGTTAAACACATGACGGAACTCGTGGATCATCACGCCATCAACCATCAGGCTAGAAGAACCGGCGAACAAGCTGTTAGAAGCGCCACGTACACCAGCGTTACGAACGTTAGCGATGAAGTCATCGTCGAGCTTGAGGTCAGCCATCTGTGAAGGAGTAACAAACATGTGGAAAGTTTCCTGGTTACCAGCACCACGAATACCACGGATATATTGATCCTTAGCATAGGCCTTCAGGTTAACAATGTGCTTGTACTTCAGCTTATCACCAGATGCCAGAGCAGTAGTGTCACCCGCAACAATGTCGTCGCCATCTACGCGGCGGTGACGTGCAGCAGTAGGAGCAGAAACATCTGAAGCGAACTCAAGGTCAACTAACTCATGGCCAGTAGTACTAGAAGTGGTACGCAGACCGCCGTTGTTTTTGTGAGTGTATGCAACACCAGACAATGACAAGAATGCCAACTGGTCGCAACGGTCAGCGATTGCGTAAGCAAGTGCGTCGCGTGATTGTTCACGGAAGTTAACAACAGTCTTCTGGTCGGTCATACGGCCAGCGATGCGGTTAGCGAAACGCAGCTGATCCAGCTCGATGCTGATGTCATACGCGCGGAGGGCTTCTTCGTTGCCTTCCAGAGTGTTGTCACCAGTGATACCGTCGCCAGTCATGTCAGCAAGCAAAGTGATGTTAGCTTTGGTGCCTTTAGCGTTTTTAGTAAGTTCAGTTACGCGCTGTACCATTGCGTTTGAACCAGAACCAGCGAACTGGTTGATGAAAGATTGGTTGCGCGCTACTTTCCAAAAGTCGCGGCTCCAAGCTTGGAGTTGGTCGCCTGATAGCGTACCGAAATTTGTTAAAGCCATGATGGGCTCCTAATTAATTGGGTTAAATAATATTTGTGGCACACGCCACTTACTCAGCCGACTTTTTAGGAGCGGCTAATCCGTATTCCCGTATCGTGGGACAACGAACTAGCGCTTATTAACGAGGAGCGACCTCGACAGGTTTAACGCCTTGTGTAGGCGGAGGGGTACGTTTTTTACGGCTACGGGCCGACCAGTTATCGTACTGATAGACGTAACATTCATATTAGTACAGCTAATATAAAAGCGCAATAACTATTTTAGAGGGTTAGATAGATAGTCTAGGCCTTCCCAGAGATCGTCGATTTCCCTGGTCACAAGTTTGCTTTTCGCCTCAATATCTCTGATACCCTCAGCAAGTATTTTAGACTCGGCAACAGTAGCTTTCATGGTCTCAATCGCCTTATCTAGCTCATTTACTTGGTTTTTAATTTCAAGTAAATCCTTCTGTTGTTCCATGATAGTCTTGAGGTTTACTCCTAACTCAGCAAGTTTACTTTTAAGTTGACTTACATCATTGTCGGTAAGCTGCTGTTGCATAAGCCCAATAGATTCTTCTAGCGGTTTAATATCTGGTATTTCTACGGCCTCTACCGCCGTTAATCGACCGTATAGCGAACTAGCAGTCCAAACACCGCCCCCTAAAGTGGTCGCTAAACTCAATAAAATCGCAATATATACCCCTTTAAATGACGTATTTCCGATCTTAAGTTCTGTATCTTCTAAACTCATTAGCAGTTTTCCTCTGTCATAAAGCACCTGTAACTATCAGAGGTAGGCCCGTTTAGGTAGTATTCAGATTGCGCCCCGATAGTCAAAATATCGGCCTCAGTCGCGTACAAGTTTATTCCGAACGCGTCTTGCCCGTTTAGGAATACAGCGGAGGCACTGTTAGTAGTGTCATACCCCATGTAGACCCATTGCTGAGCAGCATCGTATTGCAGGGAAGAGTTGTCCGCGGTGGTGTTCGCTGTTTCGAGACCAGTCTGTAAGAAATCAAGTGCGTCACTATTAGCGGCAACGGCTATGAAAGCTGATGCGGTATTAGCATGAGTCTCAATGTCATCAAGACTTTGGTTGTAGGTATCGACATCTTGCTGTGTGATTTGAAGAGCCTCGCTGTTTGTCACAACGTATTCCTGCAAGGCTTCTTGATCAGCTGGACTGGTCGCCGTGGAGGCCATCTCACTGACCTCAACTACGGTAACCATGTCAGCGACTACAGCAGTGAAAGTTTCAACAGCCTGGTCCATAAGGTCTAACTCATTAGTCGCAGCATCTTGGAGGCGCGTTTCAACTGAGCCGTATGGTTGGTAGCTACCTAGATTGGTTAAGGCTTGATTGTAAGCTTGTAACTGTAGGTCACTAATGTGTGCTGTAGAGGAAAGACTGCCGTCACTAAGACCCGTGCCACTGTTAGCGAACCCAATAGCCGTCCCAGTAAATTTGACGCCTCGATCTATTTGGCCGACTAGGGCCGCGGATGTGTTTATAAGATCATCTAGCTGGTTCGCTTGAGCTGCGGAACTTATCACTAACAGAAATGTTATCAATTGTTTCTTCATCAGATTCGACACCTATACCAAGTACTGAGTTGTACCAGAGCTGAGTGTCGGTAAGCTTCTTACCTATATCCCCATACTCTGGTATATATAAAGTTGGGTTGCTCTTCATAAGAAGAAACGCACGTTTCCCAACAACTAGCCTGCCTTGTTTCTGTATCGGGCAGGGCGTTCCTGATAAAAACATCGATTTCCATACGATCTCGTCCTCGCACATCCTGGCTATTGCTGCAACTTTCATACCCAAGTCACTAAGGGTTTTAGCATCCCGTCTTCGGTTACACTCTTCATCTAACTTATAGCCGCCTCTAGTCCATCCTAAGACGTTTGTCTGGATACTAGACCCATTGCCCTTGAGGCAATTCTCAAGGCCGTTAGACATGTACGACGGGGCTATAGCTGACGGTGGGGGCATCCCCTTAGAAGAGCCCGCTCCGTTGTACGTATTAGACACAGATCTATCTTCAGAGACGTTGTTACTACTAACGGTACTGTCGATGTTACTTGTGTTTAGGGAGCCTTCTTGCTCGTTATTATTGTCGTTAGCCAGACTAGACGATGCCAGTAAAAGCACGCAGAAATATCTATACATATCATCTGAACCTGCTTGTCTTTTTAGCCATTACACGGTTACCTCAAGGTCAGTTTCGATCCAGACTTTGGCCCCACATGAGAGGGGCTTATCCGGACTGTAGACGACAGTAGCAACAACTTCTCCCTCTGCTGTGACAATCTCCGCCCTATTGACCTTGCGGTTAGCTTTGTAGTCTTTAACAGTGAGTACGGGCTCGTCTGCGCCTTTGTTGTTAGCACGTATGTTGTGTTGATTAACGTGGATACGGGTCTTCATACCTCACCACTTTTCACGATTTGCCCAATAGGCCGCGCTCATTTTGCCCTTTGCAATGTTCTTAGCGTGTCGCGCCTTGAAGCTAGCGCGCTTCTTACGCATCTTGTCGCCTTCGCCGGCTTTCGGTTTGCCTGCGGTAGACGCACCTTGCTCACCAAATCGGATGGTTTTGATCTTGTCACCTTCTTTAGCCACAACAATGTGTGATTTCTTGGGGTGACTAGGGGTCCTTTTCGGCTTGTTAAAGCCCGAGACTCCAGCTCGGGCTAATCGTGGGTCTTTTTTAACTGGCATTTGTCACCTCTTTATAAAATATCACCCCGAAGACGTTTTAGCGTTGCTTCAGGTAGAGCATCGAACTCATCTTCAGTCATTGTGGACAGGTCGAAGGTCTTCTCACCATGCTGTGAGGAGCTTTCGCCTGGAAGTTCTGGGGGTTGAGCCTCTGCCGCCTTCAATTTCTTGCTAACTTGCGCGCGCTTTTTGGCCAGTTCGTCCGTTTTTTTGGCTTTTCCGGCCAAACTTGGCTCGTTATTGGCCGGATCGTCCAGACCTAGGTCCGAGACAACGTACTTAACGGCTTTTTGGAGCGCATCTACTGCTTCATAGCCTTTCATTATGAAAGCGTCGCGCAGTTCAACCACTTCGTTGGTGGCTTCTTCGCTGAACGATTCTGAATCACGGCTAAATACTGGATAAGCCTCTTCCATAGCGTTAGCAGCCTGCTGAAGTGCAGTCATTTGGCGATCTTGGTTCACCGTTTGACTCATTTCCTGGCGCATTTCGAACTCTAGCTCGCTTCTTTCGGCTTTTCTGATCTCTCTTCGGAGAGCAACCGCTTTTTCCGTCTCACCATCCAGCACCATGTTTTGGTACTCAACTTCTTTCGCATCGAAATCGTACGATTCGGGCGCTTCCTCTGCTTTTTGGTTGGTGGCATTGATCTCATCTAACTGTTTCTGCAAGGCTTTCTGTTTAGCAAGAACTTCGTCCAAACGTTTCTTAGGAACCATCGGGTTTTTTGCTGGCTTTTCTGCCACCTCTGGCTCTTCTTCTAGCTCGGCCTCTGGTTCTGTTTCTTCTTCTGTACTTTGTTCATCTTCAGAAACAATTTCCTCGGGTTCTTCGGCAGTTGGCTCCTCTTCGGTGTCCTCTGCCACAATTTCTTCTTCTTCAGCAACTTCTTCCGGCTCCTCTTCGGGGGTCTCGAAGCTCAAATCAAGCTGAGGCGCGTCATCGTCTTCGAACTTGTCAGCTCCTGGCATTACATCAAACTGCATAGTTGTGTCTTCGTTTGTCTCGTCTTGCTTACTCATCTAAGAACTCCTGTCGTTCCGTTTAGTATTTTGAAAGGCGGCCGTTGCTAGTTTGGTGGCCGCCGAGGTTTGAGATTGGTTTTCACGTTGTGAGTTATTTAGATCGGCGAGTTCACGGCGCAAATCTAACTGTTCTTGGTTAATCTGAATCTTGGCTTGTAGTTCGGCCATACGTATTTGTGGATCGACTTCAGTTGCATCCTGTGCCTTCGCGATGTTCAGGGCGGCTTCGGAGGAAGTCTTCTTAACGTCTGCTTCTAGTTTCGCCATCTCGAGCTGGATCTGCTGCATCTGGATCTGCTGCTGCTGCGCTAGAGCTTCTGCCTGCTCTGGTGTTGGCGGCTCTTGCCCTGTCATCTGGCGAATTCTCGTAGCCAGTTCACCCTTACGTGCCAAGTGGCTGTATTCGATAATCGCGTCATCAGGCACAACGACGCCGGCCTGTCGTAGGCTTAGCGCTTCTGCGAACTGAACTTCATCGAAGCTATCTCTCGCTGGAGCCGTGGATACAATGACATCGTACTCACCCAGGGTGAGATCGTTGATGATGGTGCCTTCGGGAGTTTCCTGGTTTATGACCATAGGCTCACGGGGCTTCATTGGGTCGTCTTCGTTAGTAACTTGGATAACACGCTCTTCGGTGTAGAACGTCTGGATCAGATTTAGTACGTGCTCGGCAAGGTATTGACGGGCTTTACGTAAGTTATCCAGTGGCACTTGGATCATAATCGCGCCGCGGTTCTGCTTCGCCTGAATTGCGATACCTGATACTTCTGCGCTGTCTGTACCTAACATGCTGTCGTTAACGCCTGAAATAGTCTTAATGTTCATGGCTGCTTTCTGAGCAATGCGGTCAAGGCCAGTAGGTATTTGATTAGCCTGTATTTTTGATGGGGGGTTAGTACCTCGAGCGTACTCAAGTACCAAGCCTGTCGCCGCGCCATGTTCTTCTAGGTCATCGGCTGTCATGCCAACTAATGAACCTGACTCGACCATCCAACCACTATTAGCTGTAGTATTAACGATGTGCAGCTCTTGGCTAGCGATTTTATTCAACTGCTCCTGCGGAGAGAGAAGGTTACGAATAGCGCCAAACGGGCGGCCGCGTCTGAAGTAGCAAAAGAAAGGTACGATGGTGAACTGGTTGTATGGAGACCAGTCATCGTGGAGTACGACTTGGTCACAAGTAACGGTCCAGCGAATTTTGCGAATGACCTTACTAATCAGGTTCAGAGTGTATTGCTTTGCAAACTTCTTGTTTTTACTTTCAGACCATGCGTCTGGTGCTTGGCGCTGATCGCCTGTGTTTGGGTCGACGAAGAAAAACGCACGGCTGAGCTTCTTGTGCTGGCGCTCGACGACGCGCAGTGCTTTCACATTACGGTATTCCTCGTCACCTGGTACGCCTGCACCGAAGTGATCGTCGTTATTTTCTGTATCGCCGAACCGAGTCTCCTGATACTCCACTGAGTCAGGGCCGAAACTCATGCCATTCTCTGCTACGAATAGTAAACGCTCGGCTTTCTTCTTACCGTAGACTTCCTCGATCTCGTCAAGGGTCATCCACTTCGTTTCGAACACCTCGTTCCACGTCTTTGGGTCGGAGTCCTTAGCGTCTGGATCGATAAGTATGTCTAGCGGGTCTTTGGCCGTAATTCGGATTTCGCCTTCGACGTGGTCTGAGAAGTCCATACGTACATCGAAGTATCCTCGGCCATCCATAATGAGGCCGTCAGAGAATACCTGCTGCTCCACCCAATCCAACTTGTTGTTATCGGATATCTGCATGTACAGCTTGTTGAGTGTATGAGCCACTTCTTCATCGCCACCTCTTCGAGGTTTGAATTGGATATCTGCGCGGCGGGTGGATTGCTCACCTAGGATTGTATTAATAGTAGGAAGAATAGTATTAATAGTAAGAGCAGGGCGGCCTTCGTTTTCTAATGCAGACTCATCATCAGCGTCCCACTGCTCGCCTTGGTAATAGTCGTCGCACTTCTGAGCCATGTATACGTACTCGAGGTGCCCATTATCTCGTGCGCGCTCATATCGTGCCCACTGCGTGCGAGTGATCTCTTCTTCTTTAGCGGGATTTATCTTCGTTGCTTTAGCCATTGTTATGCGCTCATTGCCGATTTGTTGCGTTCGCCTTTAAGTAATCCAGGTAGCTTGTCTCGCCATGTAGGTACGTGTTCGACCCTGTCCACAAAAGTGCTGAACTCAGTCATCATCAAACCTATCCAAGCGAGGGCATCAACCTGATCGTCGTGCGTGCCATTTGGAAAGCGCAGTAGCTCCGCTATCAAGGGGCCCGTAAATTGTTCGTCTTTAGGGAAAAACACCATCCCCTGTTGCATCCGACCTTGGATTGCTCTGGCTCGCGCCTCTTTATCTCTGCGGCCAGTCTTCAAGTCTTTAAAGTACGCTTCGTATAACCCACGTTCGCGGACACGCTTCTCGAGGAACGGTCCGAGGGCCATCTCGATGTGCCCCTTCTCGATACCGATAATCGATGGCTTCCATAGCTCGTACATATCGAGTATCTGTTCAACTAGTTCAAAACCGTCGAACCTGCCTCGCACCATGTCCATAATAAATAACTGATCGTGCTCATCGACTCCCACAACAATACCTACCGTGTAGTCATTGCGGTCGTTCTTACCAATCGCCAAATCCCACGCGCAGTAGAACTTCATGCGGTCTTCGTCGATATCTTCGCGATCGTAATAAGCGATCATGTCTCGGGTGAAGTAGTCACCGTCATCAGCTACTGGATTCTGCTGATACAGGGCAGACCAGTCTCGTGGTCCGACTGCTTTCTCAATTCTTGCTAGAGCATTCTCGTCGTAGCGCTCTTTGTGTAGGGCTTCACCCTGACTACGGAACTCTTCGTCGACCTCAGCTCTTGCTGGGTAATTAACAACTTCCCACTGCTCACCGTTGTCTGCTGCGGCTTTAAGTAACCTGCCTGCAAGGTCATCATCGTGCCAGCGAGTAAGGATAACCAGCACGCCGCCGCCAGGTGCGAGACGGGTATACGCTGTCGAGGTGTACCAGTCCCAGGCGCTTTCTCTGGAGTTCGCGGATTCTGCGTCGTCCCTATTTTTGACGGGATCATCAATAACAAGGATATGAGCACCCTTACCAGTAATACCCCCACCAACACCGGCAGCGACATAGCCACCACCAGAAGTTGTAAGCCAAGCCTCAGCAGACTGAGACTGAGGATCAAGACGAGTTTTAAAAGCAGACTTAAACCCTTCCTCACGGAGGAGGCCACGAACCTTACGTGAGAACCCCATAGCGAGTGAACCAGAGTAAGAACAGCTGATGAACTCGTGTTCTGGGTTTCGCCCGAGGTGCCACGCCGGGAACGCCACCGATGCAAGTGTACTTTTACCGTGCCGCGGAGGCATGAATAGCATAAGTCTAGGAGACTTCTTTTCGCTGACATCTCTCGAAAAATCCTCTAACCGCTTACATATATCTTTATGTACCCAACCTGCCTGGTAGTCGGGATTAAACCGTTCAACGAACGGAAGCAACTTGCGTCTAGTCAGGAACCGTAGAGCGAGTTCCGCGCGCGCCTTATCCTCTACTGTTTCTTGGATCGGGGCTTCTGGATCGGGGGTCGCGGGCTGTGGTTCTTGTTCAGCGATGTCTGCTTTACAGTAGACGCAGAGACGGTCGTCCCCCGAGTACAATGTCTCGGGGTGCGAGTTCTTGCAGCGAATACACTCGATCTTTGCGACATCACTCATATCTTAGTAAGGCTTGTATGCCTTAGCTTTAGGTTTAGCTTTAGGTTTAGCTTTAGCTTTAGCTTTAGCTTTAGGCTTGGCTTTCTTCTTAGCAGCTGCAGCTTTCAGTTTTTTTATATGCGCAGCAGACTGTTTCTCAGTCATCGGCATTTCGCTGTACGTTCTCTTAGTTCCTGGCATGATTAGTCGCTCTTAGGTTCGAGGTAGTCGAGGTCTTTACCCGCGATCTTCAACAAGTCTTCGTCGCTCATGCGTTCAAGCTGCTTAGTACCGTTGATGTTGATATTGATCTGAGGTTTATCTTCTTCTTTGGCCAAGCCGTGTAGCTTGACCAGGGAATCTGTGGTGTTCTTCATCTCAGTGGCGTTTGCCGAAGAGTTGTACGCTTCCATGTACATCATGTGCGCATGTTGATTGCTGAACTTCACCTCTTCGCGCATCTCCTGACGGAAATACTCTATTGCTTGCTGAACTTCGGGGACTTTTACTGCCTGGTAGGCAGACTGGGGGGACGAGTACCCCGCACCGCGGCCCGCGGCAGCTGTTGTCATGCCGGAACTAATGAGCGAGACCAGCTTTTCTTGCTGCATGGTTAGCGATCCGCGGCTTATGCCCATGTACGGCATATGCGATTGGAATTCGGTGTGCTCACTGACTAAGTCAGTGGACGATTGTTCCTGCTGGGGTGCTAGATCCATAGAACTCTTGGTCATTATCTAGGTATATAAATACTGGTGAGCCTTCGAAAACAGTAGCCATCATTTTCGCTAAATATTTTTCAGCACTTTCTTCGGAGTAACCCTCCTGAACCACGAGCAAGAACGCCTTGTCATAGTCATAAGCTAGTACTTCGATGCCGTCACGTTCAGCCGTGCCGATAATCGCAGCATCTAAACCTTGGATTGCTACTACCTCTATCTCTGACATATTAGCTCCACTAATACTTAATCACAAGAAAAATCGTGAATCGTCTTGATCCACCAGTAAAACATGTCCTCAGGAAGGGTATGTTTCATTAAATTTATACGGTAACAGACTAACTGGGTGTTTAAGGGGGTATACCCTTTATCCGAGTTTATACGGTCTATGGAGGCATTATACTCTTTCGTCCCAGATCCGTCTTTATGATGCGTCAAGTATGTACCAGAAATTGCACATCGTCCGCCTTGCTCGCGCCATAACGCGATCAGGTGCTCGGGGGTGATAGAGAACTCTAAGTCCTTCGATCTTTTACCGGCCTTGCACGTAGATTTTGCGCCGGAGTGTAGGTACCGCAGGTACGCCTCGTAGGTGCTCGACATCGTTTTTTGCCGAGTCGTAGTTTTGCAGGAGGTGCAAATGTTGCGCTTTGGCTCGATATGAGTCTCGTCGCTTGTTTTTTTACACACTACGCACTGCCGAATTTCCATGGGAAATAATAATACCATTACTATTAACCTATTGCTGGCTTTTTACCGTAGCGAAATTTTCAGAAAAAAAATTTAAAAAATATTGTCTATATCACTCATCGACTATCTCCCCCCTAGCTAGTTCACCCACCCCCAACCCCGGATCGTAGACACGGAACCTTGTCCACGGTTCACGCTCAGGGACCCCTACGCAAAACGCTTACACGTTTTTCGGTCGGATTCGTTTGTGTATTCAACAATCAAACGTTCGAGGAGAACAAAATGAAGACATTACTACCTACCAAGCAAGCCAAGAAATTCAGCAAGTTCCTGCCACATGTAAAGAAAGCCGCAGACTTCTGCAAAGAGAACTGGTCAGACATCGCTGTTGTTGCAGCAGTTGTACTGATCGCTGACGACGTCGACACAGCAGCCGAGATGGCTGAAGGATCGTTCTTCGTTGATGTATTAACAGCCCAATCTGAAGGAGTAATCTAATGAATGTATCTGATATGTTCGAACAACACTTCAACCCTGAGAAGTTCCAGGACAATCCACCACGAACCGCGACCTATGGTCGCGCTCCGCGCACAACGAACGACGAAGCAGAGCTCAAGAAGATCGAGCAACAGTACCTACGCATGGGATTCGATGCTCGTGAAGCACGGTTCAAGGCTCGTCTCCATCACACCATGAAGCTATAAGGGAGAAAACCCATGAAAAAGCTTAAACGTTCGAAGTTCACGGTCCACGAAGCGGACATCATCATCCTTGCAGCATGTTCCATGTTCGTGCTCATCATCCCCGTCACAGTGTTCGCGCTCTGGCTCGGCGCCCAATAAAGTGTGTGTCAAGAACTCAAAATGTGTGTCAGGAACAAATCACGTTTTTGACACACACAATCTCCATATATATCAATGACTTACATCAATGTGTGTCAGGTGTGTCAGGTGTGTCAGCTTTTTTAAGTTGTATTTACAGTTTCTAAAAAACACTGTTTTATTTTGTAAAAAGAACTTCAACTTGAAACTACCTGACACACTTGACACACATCTCTACAGCCCCCGCCATTCCTCACTTTCTTATCAAAAGTTCCTGACACACATGCTGACACACACCTGACACACAAGCCCCTGTTCCTGACACACACCCACAAATCGTGAACAAATTAACCGCGAATCGTTGACCCAAATGACAAACCACGGATCACGAGTATCGATTCACGCTACGCGTTCATCGGTCGGTTTTAACTATGAGTTCGACAATAAAGTCGGCTCATTATTATTAGTTGTAGTACTATTCCGTAGGAGGAATTGAACAATGGATACATTAAACAAACCGCTAAACCTGAACAACGAGCACTGGGATTTATTCGCGACTAGTTTCGATGAACATAATAGAGACTGGGAGAGCGATGAGTCGTTTTGTGCAGCAGACCTAGTCGACCCATCAACAATTAATGCCTTCGAGACACACATCTCAGCGAAGTAAGGCAGTACACCCAAGCCGATTCGATATGCGTTACGCGCATATCGGTCGGTTTTTTTATGACTTAGGCTATTAGGTCTAAGCACTTTTTGTCCCGGAGGACGCTATGAACAACTCAACATTTATCAACAACGTAGTAACAAACATGTCTAGCAACAAAAACCGTAACGGCGCTATCGCCAGTCTGGTTGACGCGGCAGACGCACCACTGGCCGCTAACCGTATTGCAATCGTCTGGGACCAGCTCGCCAAACAACGCAAGCAGGCCAAGATCGAGTCAGTACGCACCGGCGTACCAGCGCAGGAGATGACTGAAAAACCTGAGCACATGCTTTCATTCGTACAGAACGTGATGAACGCCTGTTGCTGGTCAGCTCGACGCGTAATCAACTCTGGCAAGCAGACAGACATGGCAAACGGTCTCGACTTCTCGCAAGACGTAGCCGAGCAAGCAGGTAACATCGAGTCAGCACGCATCAAAGATGTAGAACTCACCTTGATGGACGACTTCAGTATCCTCAACGAGCTACATACTTGGTTGTGCAGTGAGATGAATTACATGACGGACCTCGACCCACTGTTCCTGTTCGCAGAGAAAGAAGAAGTAGACGAGGGCATCTGGGAACTGAAGCACATGCTGATGGATCTCAACGACGTGCTCCCAGTACTCGACGAGAAAGTGCTCGAGATCACAGAAGAGTCCGAAGGCAAAGTCACACAATTTGCCGCCTCGCACGAATTCGGTGCCAAGCAGAAACCAAGAGCAGTGAAAAAGAAAGCTGCTTAACACGTAGGATTTCCCCTACACCCATCCGATCCTTGTGGTCGGGTGGGTTTTTTTATATCCGCCATAGGAGCGAATCATGAACCGCGAACAAATAACAACGAACATCAAACTTTATTCACTGCTCGGCATTGCCCAGGTATTTAACGGGCTAGACGTTACCTTCACCTGGTTATCTAGACGCTGCGCAGATGGATACATCTATATCTTCGCTTTGTCAGCCAAATACAGGAGATAACCATGAGCACTGTCCACGAAAAAGACTTCCCGTTCAACGAACTACGGATGCCGACTGGTGACTACTACGACAACCCCACGCAAATGATGCATGCGGGATTCGAGAAATCACAAATGTGGTCAGTAGTAACAGCCGACGCAGACGACGGTTCCGAATATCTCTGTTACGGACCGCGTCACCATTACGTGAACCTGCTCGGTTACATAGCAACAGCAGAGCACCACGACGAAGATACATATTACAACGAATGTATCAAAACCGCCCAAGAAGCAGCTGAAGAAGCCGCTTATTACTGTAAAAAATGTGAGGACTAACCATGAAAACTGCAACTGCAAGCGGAACACGTTTCCGCGAAGGCCTAAAAAGAAGTGAATTCAATCAGACCCAATTAGCTGAAAAACTAAACATCCACTACACATCGATATACCAATGGACCAAGAAAGGCGTACCCCCACACCGTGTAGATGATATTGCAAAGCTTATAGAAGTAGAGCCAAAAACAATCGTCCGTAAAAAATACTCGCGCAAACCATTTGTACTGCCGACAACTGCGACTGTTATTGAGCTTAAGCCCGAACCGCGACCCGTAAACGTCGAGCTACTAGCCGATGTAGTTAATCGGAACCTTTCGATCGAGCAGGAATGCGCACTGCAGTTCCTAATCAACAGCTTCAAAGAGGCCAACGCATGAACTTAAAAGAATTTCTAAATTGGCTAGAAACCTGCCCAACCCACAAGTGGAATATAGTTGACCCAACCGACCAAAACAAAATACGAGTTATGTTCCCAGTTGAAGAGGACGACCCGTATTACGACGGAGACCACGAATAATGAACCGTATGCCATGCAGCATTACCGACGACCCGTACAACGACTACTCAGATTACATCGAGCAAAAAGGTGTATACAAAACCCCTAACGAACAGGAGGAAGACCATGAGGACGATCAGACCGAGCGACCTTAGTAGTGAAATCAAAGCCAACGCGCTAGCGCAAATACCAACAATGATCTGGGGAGCGCCAGGAGAAGGTAAATCAGAAATTGTTTACGGCGTTGCGCAGGAACTAAATGCAAAGTTATTCGAAATACGTGCCAACCTATTCGACCCGGTCGACGTGCGCGGCGGACTTAAAGTTGTTGAACAAAAAGACGGCACATATCGTACCAAGTACGGCGTGCCTGAAGATTATCCAGACACCAACTACCAAGGTACTGTAATCATATTCATCGATGAGCTCAGTACCGCACCCAAAGCAACACAAAACTCGTTATTGCAGTTGCTTACTACGGGTCGAATCGGCACTTATCAGGTACCACCAAATACAATCTTCATAGCGGCAGGCAACCGGTCTCAAGATCGAGCGGCTGTGCACGAGATGCCAACACCTGTTAAGAACCGATTCTCACACTTTACATTACAAACAGATATTGACGACTGGGTAGCATGGGCCGTAAAAGCGAACATCGACCCAAGTATCGTGAGTTTTCTGCGTTACAGACCTGGCTTGCTAAGCGACGTCGATGCTACACAAAACGCTTTCCCAACGCCTCGCGCCTGGGATTACGTTAGCCGCAAGTTGCCATTCATGGCAGATCAGTTCTACGGCGTATCATCACTCGTAGGTGACGGAGCTGCAGGCGAATACCTTGCGTTCAAACAGATCTATCAAGATGTACCTGACATCGACGATGTCATCGCAAAACCAACCACCACAAAAGTACCAACTGGCACATCAATACTCTACGCAATATGTGGCGCACTAACCGCCCGCGTTGATGCCAGCAACTTCGACTCGATCATGAAATACACCAAACGCATGCCACCTGAATACCAGGTAATCGTTGTACGCGACTCTTTGGCTAAAGATCGCAACTTTATGACCACTGATACCTTTACTAAGTGGACCCAAGAAAACGCAGACGTACTTCTATAGGAAACGACAATGAAAAAATATCTACTAATTGCAACACTTCTCGCTGCAGCAGGCACCGCTTACGGCTCTTGCTGGTGGACAAAAATCTCCGAGCAAAAATACGCATCCGGCGACGTTGTCTGCCAATGGAAATGCGGATGGGGTAACAACACTAAATATACAACCACTGCAGGAATGGGCTACTGCCCAAAACCTTAATTAGGAGAACAATCATGGCCTCAGTAAGAATGACCAATGAATTGCGTAACGATATTCGCAAAGCCGCTGAAAGAGCTTACGAACTAGCTAACCCTGAACCAAAACCTAATAACGCTTACACAGCTGCTGTTAAACAAGCCGCCCTTAATTCACCAGAACAGAAGTTTCTAAAGCGCATGTATACCGAAGGCCGCGCAGAGAATCTTCACCTTCGCAAAGGTAAAAATATATTACCTGAGAAAAACAAAGAAGATGTAACAGCTATCGATTTGCGCCTTAAAAATGGTCAAATAAACCATCGCGACTATAGCGAAACAACAGTGAAGTTCGACGTACCTTTATCTGAGTACTGGGTAGCAGAACAAACATATAACCGCTGGGGTAACCCAAGCATGTATGTAAATGATCTTGCTACCGAAGATCAACACAACATCAGCGAAATGTTCCAAGCGTTCGAAATCACCAAAGACGAGTGGAAAACAGCGTCACGCAATTACAACTCGTCAATCAGAGAATTGCTTGAAAGCTGTACAACACTCAAACAACTTCTTGAAATCTGGCCTGCCGCAGAGTCCCTTGTACCAAACGACAGACTGCAAAAGATGCACACAAAAATCACCAGAGTAGAGCGCGCCAAACAAATCAAAGAAGAAGTCAACTTCGACCCAACTATCGCTAACCAAACAGTACTTACGGCTAAATTAATGGGGAACTAACATGACTCGTGATGAACTGCTTATCCTCTACAGCTTAGCTTTAGCAACACGTCAAAACACAGACTTTGTGCAGACAGTAAATGCAGCAGAAAGTGCTGTCGATTATCTAATTAGTAAGTTAAAGGAGAAACCTGATGACTGCTGAAAGTGACATGCTCAAAGCCCGTGCCCAACTATTAATGGAACAACCGTTCTTTGGTGCATTAGCACTCAAGCTCAAGCTAGTACAAGACAACGACAACTGTGATACAGCCGCTACTGATGGTACGCGGCTTATCTACAACAGTGACTACATCTCTAAACTTACCTCAATGACTCGCAAAGGTCTCATTGCCCACGAAGTAATGCATTGTGTATGGAATCACATGACACGCCGTAACAATCGCGACCATAAAAAATGGAATATCGCGACAGACTACGCAATCAACCCACACTTAATTGACTGCGGTTTTGTATTGCCAGAAGGAGCTCTACTCAACAAAGACTATAACGACATGCACGCTGATGCTATCTACAACTTGCTCCCCGAAGGAGAAACTAAACCTTGCCCATGGGGCGAAGTTTTAGATGCAGGAGTCGGCCAAGTCCAGGCAGGCAGCAACGCTGCAATGGAATCTGATTGGCAGATTGCAGTTACGCAAGCCGCAGAAGTCGCAGCCAAAGCAGGTAAACTACCTGGAAGTATGATGAACTTTATCAAAGATATCATCGACCCAATTGTTGACTGGCGATCAATACTATGGCCATTCTGCACAGCATTAGCCAACGACGACTACAGCTGGCGCAAACCGCACCGCGCATACATCAGCGAAGATGAATATTTACCATCAATGCTTAGCGAAGCCGCAGGTCATATTGCAATCATTATCGACACATCAGGGTCCTGTTCAGATTACTGGCAACAGTTTTTGACTGAAATAAAAGCAATACATGCAGAGTTACGCCCTACACAAATGACCATTCTCCATGTAGATACTAAAGTAGCTCACGTAGATGAAATAATGCCAGACGATGAGTTCCCAGATTCACCTATAACAGGCGGCGGCGGTACAGCCTTCAGCCCCGCTTTTGATTACCTCAATGAACATCACCCCGACGTCGAAGCCGCAGTGTATCTTACAGACTTAGAAGCCCATGACTTCGGCGAGCAACCGGCTTACCCAGTACTATGGGTATCAACAACACGCCATGAAGCCCCCTGGGGAATGGTCGCCCGCATAACATTAGACAGTTAAATACTTGAGCTAATATAATAGCCCTGATACTATTTCGCTCTTACTAGGAGAGTATGATGAGTATAAACAACGCAACCCCAGCCGAATGGGATGCCGCAAGGCGCCCAACCACTACAAGCAACTATGTAGATCCCTACGATAAGCCTCCCGAAGATCCAGTTAACAGACCTTCTCATTACAATGAAGGCAGCATTGAGTGCATTGAATACCTAAAAGACAGTTTAGGCGATGGATTCAGCGGATACCTTGAAGGCTCAATCAAAAAATACCTTCACAGGTTCCGGTATAAGAAAAAACCTGTAGAAGACCTCCGCAAAGCCAAGTGGTACCTCGAAAAATTAATTGAGGAGCGAGTCACTAATCCATAACAACCACCTAGGAGGGTGCCATGGAAACTAAAGAGTATCTTGAAGAGCTTGATAAGCTCGACCACAACAGCGTACACCCTGAGTTCTATACTTACACAACAGTATGGATGAAATCTCGTATGCCCCAAGCATACAAAGAACTTAAAGCTTCTTTCGAAAACTACGAAGGCGAAATTTTCGATGCAATGCAACAAGACGAGGCTCCGTTCTAATGCTTGTAACACTCGACTTTGAAACATATTTCGATACTAAAGTGTCACTCACTAAGCTTACTACCATGGATTACGTCCGCCACGAGCTGTTCAAAGTGTGGGGCGTAGGCATAAAAATCGACGACGGGCCTACTGAATGGTTCGGAGAAGATGACACCGAAGAAGCAATTAATGACATCGATTGGGACAACGCTACACTTGTCTGTCATAACACCCCATTCGATGGTTACATTCTAACGCGTCACTTCGGAGTAATACCGGCGTACTACATAGATACTGCCGCTATGAACCGCGGCTTGTTCCCTGGACAATCAGCGCGTCTTAAAGATTGCGCTGTTCGTGCTTTCCCTGACGATGAGAACATGCGTAAAGGTGAAGAGCTCGCTGATGCCAAAGGTATCTACGACCTTGATCCCGAACTCGAAGAAGCTATAGCCGGCTACTGCATACAAGATGTCGATCTTACGTATGCAATCTACAAACAACTTGTAGACCGCATGCCACAATCTGAAATGGATATCATCAACATCACCTGCAGAATGTTCTGTGAACCAAAGCTAATCGTGAACACCGAAGCGCTAATCTTGTTTCGTGATTTCCTTATAACAGCCAGCGAACAAGCTATCAACGCATCAGGTGTTGACCGCAAGGTGCTAAGTTCTAACAAGCAGTTCTCAGATTACATCCAACAAGTGCTTGGCCTAATCACCCCTACGAAACCAAGTCCAACTACGGGTAAACACATACCTGCCCTAGGCAAGAATGACAAAGCATTCTCACAGCTACAAAAAATGTACCCCGAGCACCAACATATATGGGATGCGCGGATAGCTGTTAAGAGCCGCATTAATGAGACCAGAGCGCAACGGTTTATCGATGCTACTCATAATGACGGAACGATCTCAGTACCACTACGCTACTACGCAGCCCACACTGGCCGGTTCGGCGGCACTGAAAAGATCAACATGCAAAACATGCCCCGTAACTCAGAGCTCAGGAAAGCATTATGCGCACCTCCTGATCACCTGGTCTACGTTGCTGACTTATCAAATATCGAAGCACGTATGCTTGCATGGCTAGCAGACGAAGACGACTTGCTCGAACAGTTCCGCAACGGCGATGACATCTACAGTAACCTAGCAACACAAATCTATAACCGACCCATCAATAAAAAAGACGACCCAACCGAACGATTCGTTGGTAAGACTGCTGTATTAGGGCTCGGCTATGGGATGGGCGCACCTAAGTTCCAAGCGACATTAGAAGCTGGTGCTATGGGCCCGCCTATGAAATTCACAACTGACGAAAC
>Ga0206126_10000424_pt1 | contig 56585 bp, 51 predicted proteins | sample Helgoland_Spring_5_FD_148621 | JGI IMG/M metagenome (GOLD analysis project Ga0206126, IMG submission 148621) | Pelagic subsurface seawater microbial communities from Kabeltonne, Helgoland, North Sea - Helgoland_Spring_Bloom_20160412_1 | ecosystem: Environmental > Aquatic > Marine > Epipelagic ...
AAAGAATGATAGCATGGGTTTCCAGTAACGCTACAGGATGTAGGTATTGTCAAGCACACGCTATTAGAGCTGCAGAACGATATGGTGCAGAACAGGAGCAATTAGATCATATTTGGGATTACAGAACTCATCCTGCATTTTCAGAAGCAGAAAGAGTTGCTTTAGATTTCTCATTATTAGCAAGTCAAGTTCCTAATGCTATTGATATAACTATCAAGAAACGTTTGTATGAACATTGGGATGAAGGAGAAATTGTAGAAATGCTAGGTGTTATTTCTTTGTTTGGTTACTTAAATCGATGGAATGATTCTATGGGAACCTCTATAGAAGATGGAGCTGTGGAATCTGGGAATCAATATTTAGGAAAACACGGTTGGGAAAAAGGGAAACATCAATAAGAATGAACTATTTTTTACCTGCTACTACAATAACAATCTCTCCTTTTGGAGGTTTGTTAGTATAATAAGATAGTACTTCTGAGATAGTACCTCTTTTTGTTTCTTCAAATAATTTGGTAAGTTCTCTAGATACTGATACTGTTCTATCCTCTCCAAAATATTCTGAAAAATGGCCTAAGGTTTTTACCAATTTATGTGGAGATTCATAAAAAATCATGGTACGTGTTTCTTCTACTAATTTGAGTAAACGTGTTTGTCGACCTTTTTTTACGGGTAAAAACCCCTCAAAGACAAAACGATCATTTGGAAATCCAGAATTTACTAGTGCAGGAACAAAAGCAGTAGCGCCAGGTAAACACTCAACCTCTATATTATTTTCGATACAACTTCTTGTTAATAAAAATCCAGGATCTGAAATAGCAGGGGTGCCGGCATCAGAGATAAGCGCACAAGTTTCTCCATTTTGTATTCGTTGCACTACACCTTTTACAGATTTATGTTCGTTGTGCATGTGATGGCTATGCATTTGAGTATTAATATCAAAATGCTTTAACAATTTCCCGCTATTTCTTGTATCTTCTGCTAAAATAAAATCGACATCTTTTAATACTGTAATAGCCCTAAAAGTGATGTCTTCTAGATTTCCAATAGGTGTGGGAACTAAATATAATTTACTCATGCATTAGTTATATTAATTATCAATTTTTTAGATTTCCTCGTAGGTTTCAACTGTAATATCGGCTAGTACATCACCAGTATGTTTTGTGCTCAACGGTTCAAATAGTAATAAATGAGTTTCCTCTCTTGCAATGGGTTTATGAAGAACTCCTTTTGGAACAATAAAAAACTCACCTTTATTTAAAACGATCGTCTTATCTTCAAGAACCAATTCTAATTGCCCTTTCATAACAAGAAATAGTTCGTCTTCGTCATCGTGTTTATGGAAAACAAATTCACCCTTAATCTTTGCCAATAATATTTGTTGACCGTTAAGTTTACCTATTCTTTTAGGAGACCATAAGTCTGAAAAAAGTTTGAATTTTTCTTTAAGATTAATAGCTTCATTCATAGTACAAATTTACAAAAAGTAATTGAGCTTAAATTTTAGAGAGATAATTATGTAATTTAAAATGTTCTTCAAATTTAATTCGTTTAATAATGCAAAGGGTAACCCATTATTATTGATAGGATTTGATTAAATTTGTGGTCGATTACATTTTATAATTAGAGAAATTATAAATCGTGGTTTTGGTTATTATTATGTAATAATAAAATAACATTCAACAATATAAAAAATGTATAGAACACATTCTTGTGGAGCTTTAACTGCTTCAGACATTAACAAAGAGGTAACCTTAGCTGGTTGGGTTCAGAAATCTAGAGATAAAGGATTTATGATTTGGATAGATCTTCGTGATCGATATGGTCTTACGCAATTAATCTTTGATGAAGAAAGAACTGCTGCAGATTTAATGGAGAAAGCCAAGAATCTAGGACGTGAGTTTGTGATTCAAATTACAGGGACTGTTATAGAAAGACAGTCAAAGAATCCTAATATGAAAACTGGAGCTATTGAAGTTTTGGTTTCTGAGTTAACCATATTAAATGAAGCTAAGACCCCTCCATTTACAATTGAAGATACTACCGATGGCGGAGAAGATCTTAGAATGAAATACAGGTATTTAGACATTCGAAGAAACCCTGTAAAAGAGAATTTATTATTTCGTCACAAAGTATCTATGGAGGTTCGAAAATACCTCTCTGATAACGGATTTGTAGATGTAGAAACACCTTATTTAATTAAGTCTACACCAGAAGGAGCCCGTGATTTTTTGGTACCTTCTAGAATGAATCAAGGACAGTTTTATGCCTTACCGCAATCTCCGCAAACCTTCAAGCAATTGTTAATGATTGGTGGGTTAGATAAGTATTTTCAGATTGTGAAATGTTTTAGAGATGAAGATTTACGTGCAGATAGACAGCCAGAATTTACACAGATTGACTGTGAAATGGCCTTTGTTGAGCAAGAAGATATTTTAAATACTTTTGAAGGATTAACACGTCATTTATTAAAAGAAATTAAAGGAGTAGATGTAGCAGAGTTTCCAAGAATGCAGTATGACGATGCTATGAAATTGTATGGAAATGATAAGCCTGATATTCGTTTTGGGATGCAGTTTGGAGAATTAAACTCAGTAGCTCAGCACAAAGAATTTGGAGTGTTTAATACCGCTGAATTAGTTGTAGGTATAGCCATTCCAGGAGGAGCCTCTTATACCAGAAAGGAAATTGATAAATTAGTTGATTGGGTTCGTCGCCCTCAGGTAGGAGCTTTGGGTATGGTCTATGTAAAATGCAATGAAGATGGAAGTTATAAATCTTCAGTAGATAAATTTTACGATCAGAATGATTTAGAAAAATGGGCTGAAGTAACTGGAGCGAAACCAGGTGATTTAATTTGTGTTTTATCTGGAGATACAAACAAAGTAAGAGCTCAGCTGAGTGCTCTTCGTATGGAAATGGCAGAACGTTTAGGGCTCCGAAATCCAGATGAGTTTGCACCACTATGGGTAGTAGATTTCCCTCTGTTAGAATTAGACGAAGAAACGGGTCATTATCATGCTATGCATCACCCATTTACCTCACCAAAACCTGGCCAACTAGAGTTGTTGGATTCCAAACCTGGTGAAGTGAAAGCCAATGCCTATGATTTGGTATTAAATGGAAATGAAATTGGAGGAGGTTCAATTAGAATACATGATAAAGAGATTCAGGCAATTATGTTAAAGAAACTTGGTTTTTCTGACGAAGAGGCAAAAGCACAGTTTGGGTTTTTAATGGATGCTTTTGAATATGGCGCTCCACCACATGGAGGTATTGCTTTTGGATTGGATCGATTGGTTTCTATTCTAGGAGGTCAAGAAACCATTCGAGATTTTATTGCTTTCCCAAAAAATAACTCGGGAAGAGATGTGATGATAGATTCACCTGCTACCATAGACGACGAGCAATTAAAAGAATTGAATATTAAATTAGACATTCAAGAATAAAAATTTAATCCCGCAACTGCGGGATTTTTTATACATTAAAAAATGAAAAAAAGTATTTTCCTCTTATTTGTTATTTTTTCAACTAGTCAATTCTTTGGGCAAAACATGACAGGTTCTCAACTTTTAGAAAAAGCCATTGAATATCATGATCCCAATGGAAATTGGGAAACATTCTCAGGAACTTTCAATATAACTATGAAAATACCCACTAAATCAGACAGGCATTCGATGATTAGAGTTGATTTGCCAAATGAATTTTTTCAGTTATTTGGGAATCAGAATAATATCTCATATGAATACACTTTAGAAAACCAAAAGTGTAATATTAATTACAATGGTCATATGGCTACAGAAGAAGAAAAAACAGCCAATAATTTAAGTTGTGAACGCGCAAAGATGTATCAAAATTACTATACCTATTTGTATGGATTGCCAATGAAATTAAAAGATGCTGGAACAATCATTCATGAAAAAGTATCACTAAAAAAATTTAAAGAGAAGAATTACTTAGTATTAAAAGTCAGCTATGAAAAAGAAGTGGGTGAAGATACTTGGTATTTTTACTTTGATCCATCTACTTATGCTATGGAGGTTTATCAGTTTTATCATGAAGAAGAGAAAAATGACGGAGAATTTATTTTATTGTCAGGTTTAGAGACAGTAAATGGAATTAAAATGCCAAAAAAGCGTATCTGGTATTATAATAAAGGAGAAAAATATTTAGGAACAGACATTTTAACTGTTGTACAAAGTTTCGATTAATGCTTATATAAAATGCCCAATAAAAAACGAACCATTTTTACTAAAATTTTGATTTGGAGATATAAGTATATCTCTGAGCGTCAATTTATCTTAGTATTGAGTGTTCTTGTTGGGTTTTTAGCGGGTTTAGGAACAGTTCTGTTAAAATACCTTGCACTATTTATTCAATCAGTGCTAGAAGGTGGTTTCATAAGGAATTACTATTACTCCTTATATTTTATTTTTCCAATTGTAGGTGTTTGGCTTGTTTACTTAATCAAAAAAAACTTTTTAAAAAAAGAAATTGGCCATGGGATTTCTACCACTCTATATGCTATTTCTAAACGAAGTGGAATCATAGAAAGATATAAAATGTTTGCCTCATTTATGGTGGCGCCAATAACAGTTGGTTTTGGAGGTTCTGTGGGTTTACAAGGTCCAGCTGTAAGTACAGGAGCAGCCATAGGTTCTAATGTAGCAAGTATGTTTCATATGAACGCCAAAACCAGAATGTTGTTAATTGGTTGTGCAACAGCTGGAGCCATGTCTTCAATGTTTAAAGCACCAGTGGCAGCTATAGTTTTTGCGGTAGAAATTTTTAGTTTAGATTTGGTATTCACCTCTTTAGTGCCTTTGCTTTTGGCATCTGTTGCTGCTGTTATTACCTCTTATTTTTTTAGAGGAACAGATGTGTTGTTTAGTTTTGAGCTATTAGATTCGTGGCGAGTTAAAGACATAATTTTCTATGTTTTTTTGGGGATAGCAACCGGTATTGCTTCCGTTTACTTTTCTAGAATGTATTTTTTAATTACTCGTTTTTTTGGATGGTTTTCAAATGCTTACGTTAAGATTGGAATTGCTGCATTTGCAATTGGGCTTATGTTGTACCTATTTCCACCATTGTATGGAGAGGGTTATGGATTAATAAATAATCTATTAAATGGGGAAACCGAGGCTGCCCTTAATGGTATTCAATATCAAATAGATTTTAACAATATTTGGATAGTAGTTGCCATTTTACTACTTATTGCAGTCTTTAAAGCCATTGCCATGACAACTACTTTTGCTGCAGGTGGTGTTGGAGGAATTTTTATACCTACTCTTTTTATGGGAAGTGCACTAGGTAATTCAGTTGCAAAAGTGATCAATCAGTTTGGTTTTGAGGTATCAGAATCTAATTTCACATTAATTGGTATGACAGGTCTAATGGCAGGAGTTTTGCATGCACCTTTAACTGCAATTTTTTTGATTGCAGAAATTACAGGAGGTTATGATCTGTTTGTTCCTTTGATGTTAGTAGCTACGATTTCTTTTGGTTTCACCAAGTATTTTGTGCCAAATTCTATTTATACAGCAGAACTTGCAAAACGAGGGGAACTCATTACTAAAGATAAAGATAAGAATGCATTGATGATGTTGAATATAGATAGAATTATTGAGACAGATTTTATAAAAATCTCATCTGAAATGACTTTAGGAGAACTCCTTAGAGAAGGTGTTTCTATGTCTAGCAGAAATATTTTTCCAGTTGTAGATGAAACCGAGCAATTTCTAGGAATTGTCTTATTAGACGATGTGAGATCTGTAATGTTTGACCAAAGTCTGTACGAAAATACAACAGTTTCACTTTTTATGAAGTCTGCGCCAAATGTTATTTTTTATGATGATTCTATGGAAACTATTATGGAAAAATTCAAAGGATCTGGAGCGTGGAATTTACCCGTGATTAAAAATAAAAAATATGTAGGCTTTATTTCAAAATCTAAATTACTAACAGCTTATAGAAATAAATTAATTGAGCTAACTAACTCATAATTTTGTTTCTAAAATTTCCTTCATTCTGTCTGGAAAATCCGTAAATCCACCATCAGCTCCTGCTTTATGAATAACAACATCAATCATTTGTTGAAATGAATCAAATTCCTCCAAACTATCTTTTCTGAAGGTGTAAGGATGAACAACTAGACTTAGATTATGAGACTCTTCAACTAAAGAGGTAAAAGAAAACCCTGAGGTTGTTTTTGAAGAGATTAGGTGTTTATACGAAGGGCCTATGCCATCTGCATAACTAGCATAAAACTGCAAAAGATTTTTTTGTTCAGGAAATTCCATTAATTGAACTAAAAACAATTCTGATTTTAATTGATTTCTTATTCGTTCCAATTCTAGTGCATCAAAACATTGTAAAATACATTGATCATCTTTTGTAGAATACCCATATTTAGTTAATATTTCCAAAACTATTTTTGAAATATCTTTTCCGTTTTCTAGATGAAATTTTGGTTTTTTAATTTCAGGATATATTCCAATATTTTCACCAGTACTTTTATTGAGGCCCTGAATAAGTTCTATTTCATCCTGTAAAGAATGTAATCGAAAAGAACTTGCCCCTTTAGGAAATCTTGTGGGATAAATTTGGAGACCTGTTTCAGAATCAAACCGTTCAGTGACCTCCAAGCTTTTAAGTTCTTCAAAAGTGAAATCAATCACATAGTATTTGCCGTCTTCCCTTTTTCTGTCAGGGTATTTCTCTGAAACATTAGTCACTTTATCTAGTAATATATCGTGAATTACAATAGGAATATCATCTTTACTTAATACGATATCTTGTTCAATATAATCTGCTTTCATAGCATGCGCCATTGCTTTAGATGCCAGGGTGTGTTCGGGCAAATATCCAGAAGCTCCTCTATGCGCCACCACTGTAATTTTTTTTGTTGATTTGAGCTCTTTTTCTAGATTGGATTGACACGAAATACTGAATAAAATTAAGACAATGAATGTTAGATTTTTCATATTGAAAAAGGTTTATTTAAAGATAGAACTTTTTGTAGTTTTGTATTTATGAAATTAGCATTAAAAATACTCTTTATTATTTTTATATTATGGATGCTTCTAGGAGGTTATTTAGAATACATTAACCATTCTAAAGGCCCAGTTGTTATGGGATTAGGAGTGATGTACTTATCATTTATTTTTATGCCTATTTTTATTTATTGGAGATATAAAGATGGGAAATATAAAAAATACATTATTAATGATAAGACCTTACTAGGTGAAATGAAAAATGAAGAATGATTTCAATGCTACCAAAACCCACTTTTTTTAACCCCTTTCAATTAGTTTTCTTAGTACATTTGTAGACTATGATTGATCAGAGAGAAGCCATTTCAGAAAAAGTAGTTTTAATAGGAGTAATTACTCAATTACAAGACCAATCTAAATCAAAAGAGTATCTAGATGAATTAGAATTTTTAACAAATACGGCAGGCGGAGTTGCTGTTAAGCGTTTTGTTCAAAAATTAGAAAAACCTCATCCAAAAACATTTTTAGGAGCGGGAAAACTCGAAGAGGTTCGATCATATATCAATAGCAATGCTGTTGGAACAGCAATTTTTGATGATGAATTATCTCCAGCTCAATTAAGGAATATTGAAAAAATACTCGATTGTAAAATTTTAGACAGAACCAATCTTATCCTAGATATTTTTGCTCAAAGAGCACAAACTAGTTCTGCTAAAACTCAAGTTGAATTAGCACAACATCAATATTTATTACCCCGTTTAACAAAGCTATGGACTCATTTAGACAAACAAAAAGGGGGAATTGGAATGCGTGGTCCTGGAGAAACAGAAATAGAAACAGATAGACGAATTATTCGTGACAAAATTTCTTTGTTAAAGAAAAAACTAGTCACTATAGATAAGCAAATGGCTGTTCAGCGAAAAAATCGTGGAAAGATGGTTAGAGTTGCCTTAGTTGGATATACCAATGTTGGAAAATCTACCCTTATGAATGTGATTAGTAAAAGTGATGTTTTTGCAGAAAATAAATTGTTTGCAACCCTAGATACAACTGTTAGAAAAGTAGTAATTAAAAACATCCCTTTTCTGATGACAGATACTGTAGGTTTTATAAGGAAACTACCCACACAGCTAGTGGAATCCTTTAAATCTACACTAGATGAGGTCCGTGAAGCAGATTTACTGCTTCATGTAGTAGATATTTCACATCCTAATTTTGAAGACCATATAGCTTCGGTTAATACTATTTTAGACGAAATTCATTGCGTAGACAAACCAACAGTGATGGTTTTTAATAAAATAGATGCTTATACCCATGAAACAATAGATGAAGATGATTTGGTTACTGAAAAAACATCTGAACATTATTCTCTGGATGACTGGCAAAAAACTTGGATGAGTAGTGAGAAAAATGCGGCTATTTTTATTTCAGCATTAAATAAAGAAAATTTAGAGTCTTTTAAAGAGATTACATACGAAAAAGTAAAAGAAATTCATATACAAAGATTTCCCTACAATGATTTCTTATACTATGAATACAAAGAAGACTAAATTAGTCATCAGTTGTTTGATCTTCAATAATACCAAGGCGTTTAGCTCTGCGTTCCCAGCTTTTTCTAGCTAAAAGCTGCATGTCTTCAATGGTATCACTTTCATCCATAATTTCCAAACCGAGAAGAGTTTCAATCATATCTTCCTGAGTTACCAGACCACTAACTGAGCCGTATTCATCAACTACCAACGCAATATGTTCTCTCTCATCTATCAATTTATCAAACAAACTTGGAATTGGTAAATTTCTTTCTGTAATTAAAATTGATCGTTTAATATTTTTAAGAGGTTGCTTCCCATTTCCTCTAATAATGGCCTCCAATAACTGATCTTTTAAAAAATATCCTGAAATATTATCTGATTTTTCGGTGTAGATTGGGATTCTTGAAAAGCGTAACATTTGATTTTCATCAAAAAAATCTTGAATGGTTTGATCTTCATTTGCAGATTTTAAAACAGTTCTGGGTGTCATAATATCTCGTACTCTAACTTCTTTGAAATTTAATAGATTTTTAATGACGTTACTTTCTGACGTTTGAAAAACCCCCTCTTTTTCAGCGATCTCAGTCATAGCAGTGAAGTCTTCTCTACTTAAAACACTACCATGTCCTTTGCCACCAATCAAACTTGTAGTGAGTTGAAGTAGCCAAAGAATCCCAGTGTATTTCAAAGGAAAAATTAAGATAAGTAGTGCTTTTGACGTAAAATGTGCTAATTGTTTCCAGTAAGTAGCGCCTATTGTTTTTGGAATGATCTCTGATACTATTAATATTAATAAAGTCATAATAGCAGAAACGATACCCACTATATTAATTCCTAATAATTCAATTTTATATGGAAGTTGCTCAGCCTGAACTCCAACTAAAATTGCACCCACCGTATGGGCTATAGTATTTAGTGTTAAGATTGCAATTAAAGGTTTGTCTACATCTTTTTTTAACTCCTCTAAAATTGAAGCATAAGTAAATCCTTCCTTCTTTTTTAAATTAATATACGTTGAGCTAACGCTTAGTAAAACAGCTTCTAGAATAGAACAAAGAAATGAGAAAAATATAGAAACAGTTGCGTAAACAAGTAATAATGTCATTAATTAATTTTAGATAGTAAATATATCAAAAAAGAAAACTTGAAACTATTTCAATTCTATTGATTGATAAATTTTTAGAAAATATAATTTACACCTAAGCCAAATAATTGCTTAAACTGAATATATCTAGAGGCGTTATCATCAATAATCATATGAAGGTTTAGATTTGTAGATAAGTACTTGTTTATTTGCATAACAAAATTAATTTGATAATTAAGGTCAATATTTTGGGGTTCTTCAAGATAGTTAGCATATGCATTGAAAATATTTTCAACAGTTACATTATCCATTAAAGTTGCTTTATAATATATTGAGGTGTAAAAACCTAATTGATAAAGAGATGTTTCTCCTATCTCTGTTCCATATTGTCCAGAAAAATCTTCACTTACAAAAGTAGCTTTGGTAGTAGCAGGAGCAATGTTAATATTAAAATGATCAGATTTTTTATAAATAATACCAGGTCCAATTGTTATGTATCCTGGCGCAAAAAAGTCTGATGTTACTTTTTTTTCTGCCGATGAATAATCGTATCCTGTTGTAAATTGACTGCGAATATTGGTAAAGAATGAATAGGACCAATTAGTAGAGGTTTTTTTAGAGACTAAAGAATTAAATTCAAACTGATCATCTGTTTTTCTTGAGCCAGTTCCACTAATATTACTAATTCCATATTTGGTAATTATTTTATTGTCCCATGCCCAATTACCCCTCTTGTAATTAAAATCATAATTGATACTTACAGTTCCTGAGACTGCATTTTCTCCACCTGCAATCCAATTAGAAAATGAAGCTTGATTAAACAATAAGGTAAACGTCCCTTTTTTAGTCCAGTTTGATATTGAATCTAAATTATTTTGTTGAGCAAAATTTGAAATGCTAGCCATTAGGAAGCAAAGTGTAGTTATTTTTTTCATCTTATTAGGGGGGTTAAATAAGATTGCTAAAATAAGAATTATAATGAAATAACGAGCCCTAGTAACTTATATTTTATGAAAAGTATAATTAACGCCAAGCCCAAAAAGTTGCCTAAATTGTATTTTACTTGAAGCATTTGTATCAGATTTTAAATGTAATGTTAAGTTCACAGATAAGTATTTATTTACATCAACTTCAAAGTTTGCTTGATGATTAATATCTATATTTTGAGGGTTGTCAATATAGTCTGAGTATAAAGCAATAATGTTCTCTACAGTAACATTATCCATCAATTTAAATTTTAAAAAAGCAGACATATTTAATCCAATACCATAAATAGACCTCTTTCCTTCAGGGACACCGTACATCCCAGAAAATGGTTTTGAAACAAAAATAAATCTTGAAGTTGCAGGAGCTATATTCACTCTTAAATTTTCATTTTTACGCCACAGTATACCTGGCCCAAAACTAAAATATGCAGGAGACATAATAGATGAAACTTCTAATCTAGGATCTTTAGAGTAATCAAAACCTCTTGAAAATTGAGATATAAAGTTTGAAAAAAAAGAGATATACCATTCTTCGATAGACTCCAGTGCGAGAATAGAGTTGTATTCAAATCGATCATCTGTTTTTCTAAAGCCTTGTTTATTTACATGAGATATACCATATGAAGAAATGATTTTATTATCCCATTTCCACTTTTTATTTCTATAATTAAAATCATAATTAACACCAATATTTCCTGCTACATTATTTTCACCACCCGCTAGCCAATTTGAAAAAGATGTTTGGTTAAAAATAAAATTAACTCTACCATTTACAGACCATTCTTCTAAAGCTTCTTTTTTTTCTTTTTGCTCATTTTTTAAAATGGAGTCTAGCTTGAGTTGCAGTGATGCAATGTTATTTTTTAATTCAATTTTTTTGATAGAGTCTATTCTTTTGATAGAGTCTTTTTTTATTTGAGAAAAACAAGTGGCTGAAAATAAAAAGAATATGATGAATAATTTTTTCATAAACCTAGTCAGATAGTGTAAGATTATTTTTTTCTTTTAGATATTGGAACAGTAGAGCAAGCCTCTCCGTACATAATAGTTTTTGCTATAGGATGTAATTTTTGAATTAACATTGCAAAAGCTGATGAGGGTATGGGTTTATTCGCGCAGCCTTTAATTATTATAGATTTATCTTGTAACCTTTCAGTATTGTAATTTTGGATAATTTCACTGAATATGATAGTTTCTAAAAGGTCTAAATCTCCCACAACAATTTTTTTTGCAAATGGAGCTAGTTTAGCGGAAATTAATAAATAAGCCCACGAGGGTATAATAGCATCTTCAGAACATGTTAAAGCAACAAAAGAGTCTTTATAAATAGACCAATCATGGTTTCTCACGGAAGTTCTAAAATCTTTCTCCTTCAAAATAATTCCCTCGTATAGCCAATCTTTAATGTCTAGAGAAATTCTTCTGCCTGCAGGATATAATTCCTCTAAATCAATATTTATAAGGCTACTATTCGAAACTCTATTAATTATTTCTTTAGACATTTTTATTACTTAATATATAAAATGATTGTTTTTATAACATTCCTAGTTCTAGTTTTGCCTCATCACTCATCATATCCTGTGTCCAGGTAGGGTCAAATGTGATTTCTACCTCAGCAGTATTTATTTCTTTTAAAGATTTAACTTTATCTTCAATTTCTATAGGAAGACTTTCAGCAACTGGGCAATTAGGTGACGTTAAAGTCATCAATATTTTTGCATCATTTTTTTCATTAACAAACACGTCATATATCAATCCAAGCTCATAAATATCTACAGGGATTTCAGGATCATAAATTGTCTTTAAGACACCTACTATTTTATCTCCTATTACTTGTATTTCTTCTTCTGTCATTTTTTGAAATTTATTTTTCAGATCTATTTAATAGATGTATTAGCTTGTTGTGCAATGGCATAAAGTTTAATCTGTTTTAGCATAGACACAAGACCATTTGCTCTTGTTGGAGACAAATGTTCTTTTAAGCCTATTTTATCAATAAAAATAGTGTCAGCCGCCAAAATATCTTTTGGTGTTTGGTTTGTAAAAACACGTAACAGTAATGCTACCAATCCTTTTGTTAAAATAGCATCGCTGTCTGCAGTAAAATTTATTTTAGAATCATTCATTTTTGAATACAACCAAACTTTAGATTGACATCCCTTAATGATATTTTCCTCAATTTTATATTGATCATCAATTAGAGGAAGGGATTTGCCTAATTCTATCAAGTATTCGTATCGTTCCATCCAATCATCAAAGAGGTTAAACTCATCAATTATTTCTTCTTGTATTTCTCTAATTGTCATTTTTAAAACTTATTTTTGATGCTTCAGAAACTGTAATTTAACATTCACAAAATTACGGTAAAAAAAATTAAAATGAGTAAACTATTAGTAGTTGGAACTGTTGCATTTGATGCCATCGAAACCCCTTTTGGCAAAACTGATAAAATTTTAGGGGGATCTGGAACTTTTGTTGGATTAGCAGCAGCACATTTTGGTGTTCAAACGGGTATTGTGTCAGTTGTTGGTGGTGATTTTCCTCAATCATATTTAAGTATGATGAATGATAAAGGAATTAATACTGATGGAGTTGAGGTTATTCAGGACGGGAAAACATTTTTTTGGAGTGGAAAATATCACAATGACATGAATTCAAGAGACACGCTAATTACTGAATTAAATGTTTTAGCAGATTTCACCCCAGTAGTTCCAGAAACTTTTAGAGATGCAGCAATTGTTGTTTTAGGGAATTTACATCCTTTAACTCAGAGTTCGGTGTTAGATCAGTTGAGTGCACAACCCAAGTTAGTCATCTTAGATACCATGAATTTTTGGATGGATGCAGCTTTAGAAGATCTTCATAAGGTATTAAAAAGAGTTGATGTAATTACGATTAATGATGAAGAGGCTCGTCAATTAAGTGGAGAATATTCATTAGTAAATGCAGCTAAGAAAATACATTTGATGGGCCCTAAATTTGTAGTGATCAAAAAAGGAGAGCATGGAGCATTGTTATTTAATGACGGAAAAATGTTTTATGCGCCTGCACTTCCTCTAGCCGAGGTTTTTGATCCAACTGGTGCAGGAGATACTTTTGCTGGAGGTTTTTCTGGCTATATAGCTAAGAGTGAAGATATTTCTTTTGAAAGCATGAAAAATGCTGTTATTTATGGATCAAATTTGGCATCTTTTTGTGTCGAAAAATTTGGTACTGAAAGAATGGAAGCTCTTCAAAGTGACGAAGTGCATGAGAGATTAAAAGTATTTAAAGAGTTAACACAATTTGATATTAAATTAACATAAATCCGTCTCTATGCGGATTTTTTTCATTTAAAAATAAAATGACCAAACTATGAGCGACGCTATTAAACACGAATGTGGAATTGCCTTAGTAAGATTAAAGAAACCATTACAGTTTTATAAAGATAAATACGGTTCTGCTTTTTATGGAATCAACAAAATGTATTTATTGATGGAGAAACAGCATAATAGAGGACAAGACGGTGCTGGTTTTGCTAGTGTAAAGTTTAATGTTTCACCAGGTACAAGATACATTAGTAGAGTGAGGTCTAATAAATCACAACCCATCCAAGATATATTCGCTCAAATAAATGATCGCTTAAACGGGGTTTTAGAAAAAAATCAAGACAAAATAGATGATGTGTCTTGGCAAGAGGAGAATCTTCCATATTTAGGCAATTTATTTCTAGGACATGTTCGATATGGAACTTTTGGTAAAAATAGTATCGAGAGTGTTCATCCTTTTTTGCGCCAAAGTAACTGGAAACATCAAAACTTAATCGTAGCTGGAAACTTCAACATGACGAATTCAAAAAAATTACTTGAAGAGTTAGTTGAGTTAGGGCAACACCCAAAAGAGTTTACTGACACTGTTACGGTTTTGGAGAAAATAGGACATTTTTTAGAAGAGGAGGTTTCACAATTATATATACAGGCAAAAGAAAAAGGATTTAATAAAAAGGATGCTTCGCCTTTTATTGAAGAAAATTTAGATTTACAAAATGTTTTAAAAAGATCCTCCAAAAATTGGGACGGTGGTTATGCTATGGCAGGTCTAGTGGGGCATGGTGATGCCTTTGTATTAAGAGATCCAAACGGAATTAGGCCTACGTATTTTTATGAAGATGAAGAAGTAGTCGTAGTAGCCTCAGAAAGACCTGTAATTCAGACAGTATTTAATGCAAATATTAGTGATGTCAAAGAGTTAGAGAGAGGTCATGCGCTTATTATAAAAAAGAATGGTGTTACGTCAATAAAAGAGGTAAACAAACCAAGAGAAAAGAAATCTTGTTCATTTGAGCGCATTTATTTTTCTAGAGGTAGTGATGCAGATATTTATCAAGAACGTAAAAACCTGGGGAAATTTGTTTTTCCACAAATATTAAAGTCAATTGATAATGATATTTCAAACAGTGTTTTTTCATTTATACCTAATACTGCTGAAACCTCTTTTTATGGAATGACAGAAGCAGCTGAAGATATTTTAAATGAACAGAAAACTTCAAAAATATTATCTGGAGGAAAATCTTTGTCAGCTCAAAAAGTAACAGAAATTTTATCAGAGAGACCAAGATTTGAAAAAATAGCAATTAAAGATGCTAAATTGAGAACCTTCATTGCAGATGATAGTAGTAGAGATGATTTAGTTGCTCATGTTTACGATGTTACTTATGGCGTTGTAAAACCAACTGATAACTTGGTAATTATTGATGATAGTATTGTTAGAGGAACTACTTTAAAGAAAAGTATTATTAAAATTTTGGATAGACTAAATCCTAAGAAAATTGTAGTAGTTTCATCTGCACCTCAAATTCGATATCCAGATTGTTATGGAATTGATATGGCTAGAATAGAGGATTTTATTGCTTTTAGAGCAGCCTTAGAATTGCTGAAAGAAACTAATCAATATCAGTTAGTAGATACAGTATATAAAAAAGCAATTGATCAACGGGAAAAAGAAGATGCTGAAATTATTAATTATGTTAAAGAGATCTACAGCCCATTTTCCACTGAACAAGTGTCTCAAAAAATTGCTCAAATTTTAAAAACAAAAGACATTAATGCAGAGGTAGAGGTTATCTACCAAAATGTAGAGGATTTACATAAGGCATGTCCAAGCAATTCCGGAGATTGGTATTTTACCGGAAATTACCCAACTGATGGTGGGCATAGAGTAGTAAATGAAGCCTTCATAAACTTTTATGAAGGAAATAATAAGAGGGCTTACTAAAAGAGCATTATATAATAAAAGGCACCCAATTGGGTGCCTTTTATTATATATAAAATCTTACAAAATTATTTATTAGCCTCGTATCTGCTGGCTACCTCATTCCAGTTGATCACATTAAAAAATGCATTGATATAATCTGGACGCCTATTTTGATAATTTAGGTAATAAGCGTGTTCCCAAACATCAAGACCTAAAATAGGAGTTCCTCCGCAGGTAACACCTGGCATTAATGGATTATCCTGGTTTGGAGTAGAACATACCTCTACTTTTCCTCCTGGAAGAACACATAACCATGCCCAGCCAGATCCAAACTGAGTTGCTGCAGCGTTTGAAAAAGTATCTTTAAAAGCATCAAAAGATCCAAACGCTTCCATGATAGCATTCTTTAAATCTCCTGATAGCTCTCCTTTATTACTAGGATTTATTACTGTCCAAAATAGAGAATGATTGTAAAAGCCTCCTCCATTATTTCTAACAGCTCCATTAGACATGTCAAGAGTATTTAAAATGTCTTCAATAGATTTTCCTTCTAAGTCAGTTCCAGCAATAGCGCCATTTAATTTTGTAGTATATCCATTGTGATGTTTGCTATGGTGTATCTCCATAGTTTTAGCATCTATGTTAGGTTCTAGTGCATCATATGCATATCCTAAATTTGGTAATTCGAAAGCCATAATTTTGAGTTTTAAATTGGTGTTGCAAAAATTTTAAACAAATTTAACTATTAATAATGATGCAAACAAGAGGTTAACTTTGTGAAAACTTATAGGAGTATAAAGAAAGATTATTTAGCAGTTTTCATAAACTCCTCTACTTTAATGACCATATTTTTACTTCCACAAATAAAAGGCACACGTTGGTGAAGTTCTGAAGGTTCAATATCCATAATTCTACTAAAACCATCACTAGCCCTCCCATTTGCTTGTTCTGCTAAAAAAGCCATTGGATTACATTCATATAATAATCGAAGCTTTCCATTTGAGTTTTTTGAACTTTTAGGATACATATAAATCCCTCCCTTAATCATATTTCTGTGAAAATCTGAAACTAAAGATCCTATGTACCTACTAGTATAGGGTCTGTTGTCCTCTTCTTTTTCCTCTTGACAATATTTTATGTAATTTTTAATTCCCTGTGGGAAGTGAATATAATTACCTTCATTAACAGAGTAAATGGTTCCATTTTTAGGAAACTTTATATCTGGATGTGATAAGTAGTAACTTCCAATTGCAGGATTTAATGTAAATCCGTTGACACCGTCTCCTGTTGTATATACAAGCATTGTAGATGTTCCATATACAATATAACCAGCTGCTACTTGTTGGTTTCCTTTTTGTAAAAAATCTTTTAATTGAACAGGGGTTCCAACAGGAGTAACACGTCTGTATATTGAAAAAATTGTTCCAACAGACACATTAACATCAATATTAGACGAACCATCTAGGGGGTCTATTAAAACAATGTATTTATTTTGATGATTTTCATCCTGACTATTTATGGTGATAAAATCGTCCTCTTCTTCGCTAGCAATTCCGCAAACAATATTTCTGTTTGTAAGTGTTTGTATAAACTTTTCATTGGCGTAAATATCAAGTTTTTGTTGATCCTCTCCTTGTATATTTGTATCACCAGCTGCTCCTATAATGTCTACTAAACCTGCCTTATTTACTTCGTGGTTTACTACTTTAGCTGCCAAACGTATAGAATTTATTAATCTAGAGAGCTCACCTGAAGTATATTTAAATGATGATTGATTTTCAATAATAAATTCGCCAAGGGTTTGGTTTTTAGTAGCCATTTTTAGTCAATTTTTATTATGCAAAGATGCTGATTTTTTATAAAACTACAACGATTTCGTAGTTGATTTTAGAAGCTAAATTTTTTCAGCTGATTTCAAAAAAACTATCTTTGAGAAAAATTTATAAAAAATGAATTTTACGGTAAGACTAGCGCAAACGACAGATATGGAATCAGTACTTAATTTAATTACTGAGCTAGCAGTTTTTGAAAATGAACCACATGCAGTAGATATTACCGTTGAAGACTTAATTAGGGATGGTTTTTCTGAACCACCAAAGTTTAGGGTTTATGTTGCAGAACAAGAAAATACGATTATTGGGATTGCGCTTTTTTATGAACGATTTTCAACATGGAAAGGGAGAACTTTACATCTAGAAGATTTAATTGTTACAAAAAGTAAACAAAAAATAGGTGCAGGGAAAGCTCTTTACACTGCAGTTTTAAAGTATGCTTATGATCATCATTTTAATAGAGTTGCTTGGGAGGTAATAGACTGGAATAAAAATGCTATTGATTTTTACAAAAGTACAGGGGCTACTTATTTAAATGATTGGTCAGTGGTTCAAATGAATAAAGAAAATTTAGAAAAATTTATTCAAGATAATTAATATGAAGGTTTTTAAATTTGGTGGAGCTTCCATAAAAAGTGCTAATGCAATTAAAAACGTAGCTAAAATTCTTAATTCTCAAGATTTAAGTAATTGTTTATTGGTTATCTCTGCTATGGGAAAAATGACCAATGCTTTTGAAAAAATTACTGATGCATATTTTAATAATGATCAAGAAAAACTCACAGAATCTATAGATTTTACCTCTAATTTTCATTTAAGAATAATCAATAATCTTTTTGCAGAAAATCATGTAATACACCAAAAAATCACTGTTTTATTTCGACAATTAGTGCGTTTTTTAACTCAAAATAAATCAAGAAACTATGATTATTTATACGATCAAATAGTTTCTTATGGTGAACTGTTATCTACAATAATTGTTAGTGATTACTTAAATGAAATAAAAATTCATAATAATTGGGTAGATGTAAGAGAAATCATAATTACTGATGCTGTTTTCAGAGATGCCACAGTTAATTGGCAAGAAACAGAAAAACGTATTAAGGCCAAGGTAGATTTTTCAAAATTAACGATAGTTCAAGGATTTATTGGAGGTGATTTAAATGGAAATACAACTACTTTGGGAAGAGAAGGCTCTGATTTTACTGCAGGAATTTTTGCCTATTGCTTAGATGCTGAAAGCCTCACTATATGGAAAGATGTTTTAGGAGTATTAAATGCTGATCCCAGAGAATTTAAAGAGGTTCAATTACTGGAGCATATTTCTTACGAAGAAACTATAGAAATGGCTTTTTATGGAGCTTCAGTAATTCATCCAAAAACTATAAAACCAATTCAAAATAAAAAAATACCCTTGATTGTAAGATCTTTTAAAAATCTTAATTCTCCGGGAACTAAAGTAAGTGAGGGAGTTACTCTAGAACCTACTATCCCATGTTTTATAGTTAAAAAAAATCAAGTATTAGTTTCAATTTCCTCATTAGATTTTTCATTTATAGTAGAGGAAAATATCAGTGATATTTTTAAGCTTTTCCACAAATACCAACTAAAAGTAAATTTAATACAAAATTCCGCGATCAGTTTCTCGGTGTGTGTTGATAACAATCTTAATCACTTTGATTTATTTTACAATGAAATAAAAAACATGTACAAAGTATCTTTTGTTAAAAATGTTGATTTATTCACTGTTAGATATTTTACAGAAAACTCACTTGAGGGAATTTATAAACTAGGAACTTCTCTAGTAACTCAAATCAATAAAAATACTGCTCAAATAATAATTCAAAAAAAATAATTGAGTTGATTTTTTGTTTTTTTGGTTATGTTTGTATTTAGTTGAAATTTATCTATGGAGTTAGTAACATCAAAAGAAATTGCCAAAGTAATAGGGACTGATAAATTTGGTTTTGTTGGTACTTTTATTGGATGGATTTTACTGAGATTACTTAGAATATCTGAAGTCAACAAAATATATCAAAAGCACAAAGACAAAAAAGACCTCCTTTTTTTAAATAGAATTTTAGATGAATTTCAAATCGAGTTTGAGATTCCTGATGAAGACTTAAAAAGAATACCTAAAAATGGCTCTTTTATTACAGTTTCAAATCATCCTTTAGGAGGAATCGATGGAATTCTTTTATTGAAATTATTAATTGAACACAGACCGGACTATAAAATAATTGCAAATTTTTTATTACACAGAATTCAACCCCTAAAACCCTATGTAATGCCAGTAAATCCTTTTGAGAATCATAAGGATGCCAAATCTAGTTTACTGGGTTTAAAAAGTTCACTTAATCACTTAAAGAATGGTAGTCCTTTAGGGATTTTTCCAGCAGGAGAAGTATCTACATATAGGGATGGGAAATTAATGGTTGATAAGCCATGGGAATTAGGAGCTGTTAAGTTGATAAAAAAAGCTGAAGTGCCAGTTATTCCAATATATTTCCATGCAAAAAACAGTAAGTTATTTTATATATTATCAAAAATTAGCGATACGTTTAGAACTGCTAAATTACCTTCAGAGTTATTATCTCAAAAAAATAGAGTCATTAAGGTTAGAATAGGAAAACCTATATCTGTTAAAGATCAATTGGAGTACAAAGACATCAATTCTTTTTACGAATACTTAAGAAAGAAAACTTACATGTTGGCAAACCCTTTTGTTAAAAATCCACAAAATATTCTTTCGACTCAAAATTTAAAAATTCCAATACCTCCAAAAAAAATAAGTTCTCAAAAAAATACTCATGGTTTTATCAAAGAAGTTGTTTTATTAAGAAAAAAAGGTAAGAGACTTTTAGAAAGTAAAAACTATGAAGTGTTTTTTGCATCAGCAACGGAAATACCAAATCTATTACATGAAATAGGCAGGCAAAGAGAAATTACTTTTAGAGATATTGGAGAAGGAACAAATAAGTCAATAGATATAGACAAATTTGATAAGTATTACCATCATTTATTCCTATGGGACAGACAGTCGATGGCTCTGGTTGGGGCCTATAGAATGGGTCTTGGAAAAGACATTTATAAAAAATATGGGATTTCTGGTTTTTACATTCAAACCTTATTTCGTTTAGAGCCAGAATTATATGGTATGATGGAGCGTACGATTGAGATGGGTAGAGCTTTTATTATAAAAGAATACCAACAAAAGCCGATGCCACTTTTCTTACTATGGAAAGGTATTGTACACATAACCCTCAGGTATCCTGAGTATAAGTATTTGATGGGTGGTGTTAGTATTAGCAATCAATTTTCTGATTTTTCAAAATCATTAATGATAGAATTTATGAAATCTCATTATTATGATCCATACATAGCTCAGTATATTCAACCTAAAAAAGAATTTAAAGTTAAATTAAAAGATGCAGATAAAGATTTTGTTTTTGATGCTGCTAAAGCAGATATGCAAAAATTTGATAAAGTAATAGATGAAATAGAACCTGGAGCTCTCAGAATCCCTGTACTGATAAAAAAATATGTAAAACAAAATGCGAGATTGGTTGCTTTTAATGTAGATCCAAAATTTAATAATGCTGTTGACGGGCTTATGTATATTAAAGTTTCAGACATTCCAGAAAGTACAGTTAATCCAGTTATGGAAGAATTTCAGGCCGAATTGGAAAGAAAAGCAACTGAAGAAAATGAAAAGTAGCTAGCCATTATTCACCTCAATAAGAGTCACCTGAAATTCAAGTATTTAAACATTGTAAGAATTAAGAAAAAGATGTAATTTTGCACTCAATTTTTTAAGAAGAATACACGAAAATGGATATTACAAGAGAGAATACTGACGCATTAAATGCAGTTGTGAAAGTAGATATAATCGCAGACGATTATCAGCCAAAAGTTGATAAGATTTTAGTTGATTATAGAAAAAAAGCAGATATTCCTGGTTTTAGAAAAGGTCATGTGCCTATGGGAATGATAAAAAAGCAATACGAAAAATCAGTTATGATTGATGAAGTAAATAAGCTTTTACAAGATTCTTTAAACAAATATCTTACTGAAGAAAAAATAGAAATTTTAGGAAATCCAATTCCTAAAAGCCAAGAAAACTTTACTTGGGATACCAAGAATTTTTCTTTTGAGTTTGAACTAGGTTTAGTTCCTCAGATCGAAGTTAATTTAACTTCAAAAAAGAAAATAACTCAATATGTTATTAATGCAGATGACTCTCTAATAGATAAAGAAGTAGAAAATCTACAATCACGTTATGGGAAAATGTCTGCTGTAGACATCATCAATGAAAATACAAATGTTACAGGAACTTTTGTTAATGAAGAAAAAGAGATTGAGAATAAGTCTACCATTAACCTTTCTGACATAAAAGGAAAAACAAATTTAAAAAAGTTTGTAGGTTCTAAAGTGGGTGATGTTATTGAGTTAAAAACTAAAAGCTTGTTTTCTGATGATTCTAAACTAATGGGAGCTCTTGGTCTTTCAAATGAAGAAGTAGAAGGCCTGAATATAAAGGTTTTATTTACAATTGAGGAAACTACTGAAATCGAATTAGCTGACTTAGATCAAGAGTTATTTGATAAATTATTTACTGACGGAAGTGTAAAATCAGTAACTGAGTTAAGAAATAAGATTAAAGAGGATGCAGAAAAACAATTTTTACAACAAGCAGACCAACAATTATTAAATTCAGTTACAGAATTTTTAATTGATAACACAAGTTTTGACTTACCTTCAGAATTTTTACAAAAGTGGTTAGCTACTGCAGGAGAAAAACAATTAACACCTGAAGAAGCGGCTGAAGAATATAATAAATCAGAAAAAGGGTTACGTTATCAACTAATTCAAGAGAAAATATTAAAAGAAAATGATATTAAATTGGATTACGAGGAATTAAAAGAGTATGCTAAAGGATTTATAAGAACTCAAATGGCACAATTTGGGAATATGAATCCAGAAGATGCTGAACTAGATGATATTGCCAATAGAATTCTTGGTAATCAAGAAGAGGCAAAAAAACTTCAAGATCAATTGATGAGCCAAAAGTTAATGACCTTTTATAAAGAGAAAATGACTTTTAAAACAAAAAAAGTTACTTATGAAGGTTTCGTAAAAGAAGTCTACAAATAACAGTCAATCCACAAATAAAAAACTTCTCTTTAATTTAAGAGAAGTTTTTTTTTGCTTCCTGCAGGCTTAAAATTATTCACTAATAGTTACTATATTTACAAGTATAATTTTTTAAAAATAAATCAATGGATTACGGAAGAGAATTCGAGAAATACGCCACTAAACATCGTGGAATTAGTAGCACCTACTACAATCAGTTAATCACAAATATGACTCCAAACATTATAGAAGAGCGTCAATTAAATGCTGTGGCTATGGATGTTTTTTCTCGTTTAATGATGGATAGAATTATCTTCTTAGGGACTGGAATTAATGACCAAGTAGCAAATATCATTCAGGCACAGTTATTATTCTTAGAAAGTGTAGATTCTTCAAAAGATATTTCCATATATATTAATTCACCAGGTGGAGGAGTATATGCGGGATTAGGTATTTATGACACTATGCAATTTATAAAACCAGACGTAGCAACGATTTGTACAGGTATGGCAGCTTCAATGGGAGCAGTTTTGATGTGTGCAGGAGAAAAAGGAAAGCGTTCAGCACTTCCTCATTCTAGAGTAATGATTCATCAACCGTTAGGAGGGGCTCAAGGACAGGCATCTGACATCGAGATAACTGCACGTGAAATCATGAAACTGAAAGATGAATTGTATCAAATTATAGCGAAACATTCCGGGCAAACTGTAAAAAAAGTACACGATGATTCAGATAGAGATTATTGGATGAAAGCCGAAGAGGCAAAAGCCTACGGTATGATTGATGAAGTATTGATTAGAAAATAACTACTATAAACTTAATAGTAATTAGTAATGGCAAAAGAAGAAAATTTAGAATGTTCATTTTGTGGTCGGAAAAAATCTGATACAGATCTATTGATTGCAGGGATGGACGCTCATATTTGTGATAAATGTATAGAGCAAGCTCATGGTATTGTAGAAGAAGAGATATCTGAAGCTTCCTCAGGGAGTCATTCAAAAGAAATTATTCTTAAAAAACCTTTAGAGATAAAAATGTTTTTAGACCAATATGTTATTGGCCAGGATGAAACAAAAAAAGCAATGTCAGTAGCAGTCTATAACCACTACAAAAGATTAAACCAGGTTCATGACGAAAACGAGGTTGAAATTGAAAAAAGTAACATTGTCTTAGTAGGAGAAACCGGAACTGGAAAAACACTAATAGCAAGAAGTATTGCAAAAATGCTAAATGTTCCTTTTTCTATAGTAGATGCAACTGTGTTAACACAAGCGGGATATGTTGGTGAAGATGTAGAAAGTATTTTAAGTAGATTGTTGCAAGCTGCAGATTATGATGTGGCTAAAGCCCAAAAAGGGATTGTTTTTATTGATGAAATTGATAAAATTGCTCGTAAAGGAGATAATCCCTCAATCACAAGAGATGTTTCTGGAGAAGGTGTACAACAAGCACTATTAAAGTTACTAGAGGGGTCTGTTGTAAATGTAGCCCCTAAAGGAGGTAGAAAGCATCCTGAACAAAAATTTATAGAAATCAATACAAAAGATATTCTATTTATTGCAGGAGGTGCTTTTTCTGGGATTGATAAAATGATCAGTAAACGCTTAAATATGCAAGCTGTTGGCTATAGTGCCTCTGTTGAAGAAGATAAAATTGATGATGAAAATCTATTGCAATATATCATTCCCTCTGACCTTAAATCATTTGGATTAATACCTGAAATAATAGGTCGTCTTCCAGTTTTAAGTTATATGAATCCTTTGGATGAAAAAATATTGAGGTCAATTTTAACAGAACCTAAGAATTCAATTATTAAACAATATGAAAAGCTTTTCTCTATGGATGACGTAGATTTTACTGTAGAAGAAGGTGCGTTAAATTATATTGTAGGAAAAGCAGTTGAATATAAATTGGGGGCAAGAGGACTCCGCTCACTTTGTGAGGCTATTCTTACAGACGCCATGTTTGAATTGCCTAGTTCTGATGAAAAACAACTGATAGTTACAAGAGATTATGCAGAAGAGAAAATGACAAAAACTACCTTAAAAAAATTAAGAGCAGCTTCTTAATCATAGAGACTAAACAACATACTTACCTCACTAATTTTATTAGTGAGGTTTTTTAATTTTCAAATCATTCAAAATTTCTAATTACTATATTTGTTTTAACTTTTCCAAGTCTATTTTAAATGATATCAAGAAGTACCATCGATCGAGTTTTTGAAACTGCCCGTGTAGAGGAGGTAATCGGTGAGTTTGTTCAATTAAAAAAAGCAGGAAGTAACTTTAAAGGGTTAAGTCCTTTTACTGATGAAAAGTCTCCATCCTTTATGGTTTCTCCTGTAAAACAAATTTGGAAAGATTTTAGCACCGGTAAAGGAGGAAATGCAGTTTCTTTCTTAATGGAACACGAGCATTACTCTTACCCAGAGGCTATAAAATATCTTGCAAAGAAATATAATATTGAGATAGAGGAGACAGTTCAATCTAGCGAGGAGAAAGAGCAAATGAACGAACGAGAAAGTATGTTCTTAGTTTCAAATTTTGCTAAAGAATATTTTCAGGATGTTTTATTAAAGTCTAATCAAGGAAAAGCGATAGGCTTATCTTATTTCAAAGAGAGAGATTTTGAAGATGAAATCATAAAAAAGTTTGAATTAGGTTATTGTTTAGATAGTTGGGATTCTTTTACCAATGAAGCATTAAAAAAAGGCTATGATATAAAATACTTGGCTAGCACAGGATTAACTATAGTCAGAGAAAATAAACAATTTGATCGTTTTAAAGGACGTGTATTATTTCCTATACATAGCATGTCTGGCCGCGTTTTAGGTTTTGGAGGTAGAACCCTATCAACAGATAAGAAGACAGCTAAATATGTAAATTCTCCAGAGAGCGAGATATACCATAAAAGTAAAATTTTATATGGTATCTATCAGGCTAAAAAAGAAATAGCTAAACAAGATAATTGCTATTTAGTAGAAGGGTATACAGATGTTATTTCTTTTTACCAATCAGGGATAGAAAATGTTGTTGCCTCTTCTGGAACTGCATTAACTTCAGATCAAATTAGACTGGTTAATAGACTCACAAAAAATATAACTGTATTATTTGATGGAGATGCTGCCGGAATAAGAGCCTCTATAAGAGGAATAGATTTAATTCTTGAACAAGGAATGAATGTTAAGGTAGTTGCTTTTCCAGATGGAGAAGACCCTGACAGTTTTGCAAAAAAGCATTCTGAGACAGCACTAAAAGAATATTTAGAGAACTCATCACAAGACTTTATTAACTTTAAGGTTTCATTATTGATGAGAGAGGCCAGTAATGATCCTGTAAAAAAAGCTGGACTAATTCGAGATATTGTCACCAGTATTTCTAAGATTCCAGATAGCATTCAAAGAGAAGTTTATGTGCAAGAATGTTCTCGAATTATGGAAATTTCAGAAAGAGTATTATTTAGTGAATTAGCACAATTAATATCAAAAAACTCTAAAGAATTTTCCAAAAACCTTCAAAAGGAAAAACAGACTTTTGAGGTTGTAAAAAAACAAACTGAACAACTAAAAGAAATAGATTCTTTATTTATTTTAGAAAAAGAAATTATTAGAATTTTATTGCTTTTTGGAAATCAAGAAGCAGATTTTGTTGATTTTGTTGAGGTTGAGAATGAAGATGGAACTATACACTTAGAAAAAGAACAATACACAAATCAGGTTTCAAAAGAATTATATCTAAACTTACAAGACGATGAAATAGAATTTTCAAATGAAATTTTCAAGAAAATATATTACGAAATGATTCATCAATTGAGTCAAGAAGATAAAATTGAAATAGATAATTTTATTAATCATTCTAATACAAATATTTCTAAAGTAGTAACCTCCATCCTTATGGATGACGAGAAATATGCTTTGAGTGATTGGGAACGTAAAAATATTTTTGTTACTGAACCTCAAAAAATTTTATCAAAATTGGTAACAGATGCTATTTTAAACCTAAGAAGAATTCTTATAGATAAAAAAATTAAACAACTTATTGACCCATCAGAATCAAGCTCTTCCGAAAATAACGATTTAGAAATGATTAAAAACTATATCGAACTAAAAAAAAGATTGTATAATAAATTGATGAGGGTTGTTTAAAAAAAACAGATTTATTGTGTAGACCTAAGTTTTAATAAAATAAATCTCCAAAAAAATCATTTACTTTAATTTTTCTGGGATTAAACATACAGGTATTGGATCCATTTTGTGTTTATTAGCCTTATTTAATTTTAGATAAATCTCATATACTTCTTTTTTTCTTCCGCTAAATACATCTGAGTGTACCCCTTCTTTTTGTTTTATCATCGCCCATTCTAATTCATCATAACTAGCTCCAAGTTGATCTTCATCTGTTCTGTCATCCCCCCATAAACCATCAGTTGGTGCTGCAGTTTGAATTTCTTCATTAATTTTTAAATAGTTTGCAACAGCATATACCTCAGATTTCATTAAATCTGCAATAGGACTTACATCAACACCTCCGTCTCCATATTTGGTATAAAATCCCACTCCAAAGTCTTCAACTTTGTTACCAGTTCCAGCGACCAAAAAGTTATTTAATCCTGCAAAATAATACAAGCTAGTCATTCTTAAACGAGCTCTTGTGTTGGCCAAACTCATAAAGCGTTCATTTTCATCATCAACCATAGGCATCGCCTCTACTAAACTGTCAAAAACAGGAGTTAAATTTATATGATTCATAGATACATTTTCATATTGTTTTTGAAGTGATAAAATATGACGTTTAGCTCTACTTACTTGACCTTTCTCTTGATGTATTGGCATCTCAAGACACAGCGTTGGAAACCCGGTTTTTGCACACAAAGTAGAGGTTACAGCAGAATCAATGCCGCCAGAGACACCAATCACAAAACCTTTAACTCGTGCATTAGTAGCATATTCCTTTAACCATGAAATTATATATTTGGTAACTTTTTCAACTTGCATAGAAAACTATTTTAGTATTTTTATCATTCATAACACGTAGCTAAGATACAAAGCAAATGCGAAATTATTTTCAATTTTTATTGGTACTACTATTTTTCATTTCTTGTCAAAAAGAAACTCAGAATAATATTGATATCTCAAATATTGAAGCAAATTTTAAGGTTTTCAGATTTGAACAAGACTTTTATACTAATAAAGGGCAAAATTTAGTTGAATTAAAAGAAAATTTTCCTTTATTATTTCCTGATGAAACACCAGATAGTATTTGGATTGCCAAAATAAATAACCCAGACGAACTAGAGTTATTTCAAGAAACTCAAAAAAAATACAATTCACTTTTACATATTGAGGAAGAGCTGTCTAAGTTATTTAAACACATTAAATATTATAATCCTACGTTTTTAGCCCCAGACGTTATCACTATTTTAAGCAATATAGATTATACCTACAGAACTATTTATACAGATAATTTATTATTTATTTCTTTAGATGTTTATTTGGGAGATGATCATCCATTTTATAACGATTATCCATTTTATATAAGAAAAAATAATACTGATGAAAGAATTGTTGTTGACGTAGCTTCTAACATTATAAATTCAACAATCTCCTTATTAAATAATAGATCTTTTTTGGCAAAAATGATTCATGAGGGAAAAAAAATGTATTTGCTAGACCTTTATTTACCCTCGAAATCAGATCCAATTAAAATTGGATACCCTAAGGATAAATTTGATTGGGCTACTATGAATGAGGAGCAAGTATGGAGATACTTCATAGAAAATGATTTATTATATAGTACCGATACGCAATTAAATAAAAGATTTATAGAAAATGCTCCCTTTTCAAAATTTTATCTAAGTGAAGACACAAAGTCTCCCGGAAGAATAGGTCAATGGATTGGTTGGCAAATTGTACGTTCTTACATGGTAAATAATGACGTATCTTTACAGGATCTTTTATCTATGAATGAAGAAGAGATTTTTAAGAATTCTAAATATAAACCACGAAAATAATGGCTATTGCACATACCTCAAAAATAGAGTTTACAGTTGAATTAGATGAAAATAAAATTCCTGAAAGTATAAGTTGGAAAGCGGAAGATGGAGGTATAGATAACGAATCTTCTAAGGCTATAATGCTTTCTGTTTGGGATCACAAAAAGAAAGATACTTTGCGAATGGATCTTTGGACTAAAGATATGCCAGTTGATGAAATGAAACAATTTTTCCATCAAACATTAGTTTCTATGGCAGGAAGTTTTGAGCGTGCCACAGATGATCAAAAAATGGCGGCTACTATGAGAGATTTTTGTGATTATTTTTCTGAAAAACTTGAGTTAAAAAAGAAGTAATAATTGGCTTTTTACGATCTTTCTTTAGATGGAGGGTGTGTGTTAATTATTTTCAAAACTTCTCTGTAATCTTTGTGATTATTGACAAAATCTAATTCAGAAACATCAATAATTAGTGTATTTAAATCTTGTTCTGTTTTAATAAAATTAATATAACCGACATGGATTTTCTGAAGGTAACTTGCCTCAATATTCTGCTCGTAAATTCTCCCTCTTTTTTTTATATTTTCTAAAAGACGATCTGTATTCTGATATAAGTAGATGTATAAATCTGGTTTAGAAATTTCTTTATACATAATGTCAAACATTTTTCTGTATAAAGCATATTCTTCTTTTTGAAGTGTTACTTGTGCAAAAATTAATGATTTAAAAATGTAATAGTCAGAAACAATGAAGTTTTTAAATAAATCAAATTGAGCTAAATCATCCGTTAATTGCTGGTACCTATCTGCTAAAAAACTCATTTCTAGCGGAAAAGCAAAACGTTCTTGATCTTCATAAAATTTTGGAAGAAATGGATTATCCGCAAACCTCTCTAAAACTATTTTAGCGTTAAATTCATCACTCATTAAATTAGATAAAGATGTTTTACCAGAACCTATATTGCCCTCAATAGCTACATAATTATACTTTTCTATTAGAGGTATAGGCCTTTGTAGCTTTGATGAAATTTTGTGAATTTCAGAGGTGTCTATTGTGTTATTTAAACAAATATTCAATGTTTTTTTTTCAATAGGATGTAGTGTATTCCCGGCAATTTCAGCTAATGGTACAAGAACAAATTTTCTATCTAGCATCCTTGGATGAGGAATAATAATGTTTTTTGAAAATACTATTTCATCATCAAAAAGTAAAATATCAATATCAATCTTTCTGTTGGTGTATTTATTGTTTTGCTCTCTTTTTCTCCCAAGTTTAGTCTCTATGTTTAATATATTTTTAAGCAGTTCTTCTGGAGGCAAATAGGTTGATACTGCAATACATATATTATAAAAAACATCTCCTTTAAAACCCCACGAATCTGTTTTGTAAACAGACGAAATCTTATGAATGGCACCAATAGATTCTGCTATCTCATAGATAGCTTCTTGAAGATTATTTAACTTTCTTCCTTGATTAGAACCAAGTGACAAATAAGTAAGACGTTGTATTTTCATTCAGAGTTACAAAGAAACTAAATTAAATTAGACGGGATGTCATGAAATAAAAAAATCGCCAAAATATTTTGGCGATTTCTTATTATAAAGTTAAAAGATATTTAATCTTCCTTTTTTTCTTCTCTTGGTTTCCGGTCATCTCTACGATCATTTCTTCTATTATCACGACCTCGATTATCTCTTCCACCTCTACTGTCTCTTCCACGATTGTTATCTCTTGGTGGTCTTTCCACAAAACCTTCTGGTTTTGGTAAAATAGCTTTTCTAGAAACTTTTTCTTTTCTTGTTCTAGGATCTAAACCAAAATACTTAACATCTAAAACATCTCCCATGTTAACCACATCGGTAACATTATTTGTACGTTCCCAAGCTAGCTCACTTACGTGAAGTAAAACCTCATTACCAGGAGCTTCAGTATATTCAACAACAGCACCAAAATCTAAAATTTTGATAACTTTTACTTCATACACAGAACCTTTCTCAGGTTTAAACATCATCGATTCTATTCTAGCGATAACAGCTTCAATACCTTCAGGTTTTGTTCCTAAAATTTCGATGATACCCTCTTCAGTAACTTCATCCTCTGTAATTACAATAGTGGTTTCAGTTTCCTTCTGTAATTCCTGAATGTGTTTCCCACCTGGTCCAATAAAAGCACCAATTAATTCATTAGGAATCCTTCTGTTTATCATTTTAGGAGCATGAGCTTTTACTTCTTCATTTGCTGTAGCAATAGTATCAGTAATTTTTTCTAAAATGTGTAAACGACCATCACGAGCTTGCTTTAGTGCGTTTACTAAAATTTCATAAGGTAATCCCTTAATCTTAATATCCATCTGACATGCTGTGATTCCTTCGGAAGTTCCAGTAACTTTAAAATCCATATCACCTAAGTGATCCTCGTCTCCAAGAATATCAGATAATACTGCATAACGATCTCCATCAGAAATTAATCCCATAGCGATACCAGATACAGGTCTAGTCATTTGAACTCCTGCATCCATTAATGCCATTGTTCCTGCACAAACTGTAGCCATGGAAGATGAACCATTAGATTCTAAAACCTCGGATACAACTCTAACAGTATAAGGGCAATCATCTGGTATCATTCCTTTTAAACCTCGTTGTGCTAAATTACCATGACCAACTTCTCTTCTAGAAGTACCTCTTAGAGGTCTAGCTTCACCTGTACAAAAAGGAGGGAAGTTATAGTGTAAATAAAATTTCTCTTCACCTTCGTAAGACGGCATGTCTATTTTATTAGCATCTCTTGATGTCCCTAAAGTAACTGTAGCAAGTGCTTGAGTTTCTCCTCTAGTAAATATTGAAGAACCATGAACAGATGGTAAATAATCTATTTCAGACCAAATAGGTCTAATCTCATCAGTTTTTCTTCCGTCTAAACGAATTCCTTCAGCTAGCGTTAATTCTCTTACAGCTTCCTTTTCAGCTTTTCTGTAGTATTTGGACACTAATTCTCCAAATTCTTCCATTTCCTCTTCAGTGAAAGAAGCTTTTATTTCTTCTTTGATTTCTGCAAATGCAGCTCCACGTTCAGCTTTAGAAGTTCCTTGTTTTGCTACTGCATAACATTTGTCATAAGCTAAATCATGTACTTTTTTTGCTAATTCTTCATTCTCTTCAGCGGTCGTATATTCGCGAACTTCTTTCTTTCCGAAAGCTTCTGCTAAACGAACCTGAGCTTCTATTTGAATTTTTATAGACTCATGAGCAAATTTAATTGCATCTGCCATTTCTTCCTCTGAAATTTCATCCATTTCACCTTCAACCATCATTACTGAGTCAGCTGAGGCACCAATCATCATATCTATATCTGAATCTGCTAATTGAGCTCTACTTGGATTAATTACAAATTCTCCATTTACTCTAGCGACACGTGCTTCCGAGATAGGACATTCAAAAGGGAAATCACTCAACTGTATCGCTGCTGATGCTGCTAAACCTGCTAATGCATCTGGCATAACATCTTCATCATGAGACATTAATTGAATCATTACTTGAACTTCTGAATGATAATCTTTTGGGAATAGTGGACGTAAAACACGGTCTACTAAACGCATTGTTAACACCTCTCCGTCACTTGGTCTAGCTTCTCTTTTGAAGAAACCACCAGGGTAACGCCCTGCAGCTGCAAATTTTTCTCTGTAATCTACGGTTAATGGTAAAAAATCTACGGGGCTCTGTTTGTAGTTAGATACAACTGTACATAACAACATTGCTTTTCCCATTTGAACAACAACTGAACCGTGAGCTTGTTTAGCTAGTTTACCGGTTTCTAATGAGATGGTTCTTCCATCTCCAAGGTCTATGACCTCTCTAAATACTTTTGGAATCATACTTTAATAATTCTTTCTTAATTAAACTTTTCTTGTTGTGTGTGTTGTTGTGTGTTTGTTTTAATCCAATGGAAGTAAAAATTAAAAGAGGTAGCTTTAAAGCTACCTCTTTTGAATAGGTATTATTTTCTAATTCCTAATTCTTTAATTATTGCACGATATCTTGTGATATCTTTTTTCTTTAGATAGTCTAAAAGACTTCTACGCTTTCCAACCATTTTTACTAAAGAACGCTCTGTGTTAAAATCTTTACGATTTTGCTTTAAGTGTCCTGTTAAATGGTTAATTCTGTGCGTAAATAACGCAATTTGTCCTTCGGCAGAACCGGTGTTAGTTTTACTGTTACCGTGTTTTTCGAAGATTGTTTCTTTTACTTCTTTTGTTAAATACATGCCAATATTATTTAAATGATTTTTATGTACATCAATGATTTTTTCATTGAAGTTGCAAATGTACAATTATTTTATAAGGTAACCTACAAAATAAGTTTAGATGAATTTAGTGCGAGATACGTTGTAATCTATTGAATACTAGTATGAAAATAACAACTATTTTATGCTCTAATAGGTTGATTTTGTATGAGATCTATGTAAAGATTAATTTGTTGTTTTAGGTCTTTTCTTTCATAGATACCATCTAAAAAACCGTGTTCTAAAACAAACTCTGAGCGTTGAAAACCTTCTGGCAAATCTTTTCCAGTAGTATCTCTTACTACTCTAGGGCCAGCAAAGGCTATCAAAGCATTAGGTTCTGCAATGTTTATATCCCCCAACATAGCAAAAGAGGCAGTTGTTCCTCCTGTGGTTGGATCTGTACATAATGATATGTATGGAATTTTAGCTTCAGCAAGTTGAGCTAATTTTGCAGAGGTTTTAACTAGCTGCATTAATGATAAAGAAGCTTCCATCATTCTAGCTCCTCCAGATTTTGAGACCATTAAAAAGGGAAGCTTATTTTGAATAGAATATTCAATTGCTCTTGATATTTTTTCACCAACAACACTTCCCATAGATCCACCAATGAAAGAAAAGTCCATTACTGCTATAACGATATCTTTTCCTAAAGATTTTCCTACAGCTGTTCGTACGGCGTCTTTTAAATTTGTTTTTTCTTGGGCAGCTTTTAACCGATCAGGATATTTTTTTGTGTCTTCAAACTTAAGCGGATCTTTGGCCGTAATTTTAGTATTTAATTCTTTGAACTTGTTATCGTCAAATAGTAATTCAAAGTATTCCTTACTTCCTATTCTAACGTGATATCCATCCTCTGGGCTTACATATAAATTTCGCTTTAACTCTTCAGTGTCAATTATTTTACCGCTGGGAGTTTTGTACCACAATCCTTTGGGAGTGTCTTTTTTTGCTTCTGTAGGAGTATTAATTCCTTTTTCTTTTCTTTTAAACCAAGCCATATACTAAAAGTTAGTTGTCTGTTAAGTAATGATAAATTTAAATAAATTTAATTCAAAAACTAAGTTTACAAATCTAGTGGATTAATATTTAATTTTCTAACAAAAAAGAAAAGTCTAATAGAAAACAAGATTATACTAATTCAATCTTGTGTTCTATTAAACTTTTAGTAAATTAAAAATATTCTCTATTTAGAGAGTATTTATATTATTTAAATCTTCAAATGCTTTTTTTAATCGACTCTTAAAAGTAACCTCTCCCTCACGAAGCCATTTTCTTGGGTCATAATGTTTTTTATTAGGTTGATCTGCTCCATCAGGATTTCCAATTTGATTAGCTAGGTACGCTGCTTTCCCTTGCATATAATCTCTAATCCCTTCAGTGAATGCAAATTGTAAATCGGTATCTATATTCATTTTTATAACACCATACCCTATAGATTCTCTAATTTCTTCTAATGTAGATCCAGAACCACCATGAAATACAAAATCAATTGTATTATGAGGCAGATTGAATTTTTCAGAAACATATTCTTGTGAATTTTTTAAAATTTTAGGGGTTAATTTCACATTTCCAGGTTTGTAAACACCATGAACATTTCCAAATGCAGCTGCTATTGTAAATTGAGGACTAACTTTCATTAGTTCTTCATAAGCATAAGCTACCTCCTCTGGTTGAGTATAAAGTTTTGAGACATCAACATCAGAATTATCAACACCATCTTCTTCTCCACCAGTAATTCCTAATTCTATTTCTAAGGTCATTCCCATTTTAGACATACGCGCTAAATATTTTTTGCATATTTCTATATTTTCTTCAATAGGCTCCTCTGATAAATCAATCATGTGAGAACTATAAAGAGGCTTTCCTGTTGCAGCAAAATGTTCTTCACTCGCATCTAATAAACCGTCAATCCATGGTAATAACTTTTTTGCACAATGGTCTGTATGTAAAATTACAGGAACTCCATATGCTTCTGCTAATAAGTGAATATGCTTTGCACCTGCAACACCACCAGCTATTGCTGATTTTTGATTTTCATTTGATAGTCCTTTACCTGCATTAAATTGAGCACCTCCATTTGAAAACTGAATAATTACAGGAGCGTTTAAATCTCTTGCAGTTTCTAGTACAGCATTTATAGTGTTTGAGCCTACTACATTTACTGCTGGTAAAGCAAATGATTTTTCTTTGGCTAGGTTAAAAATAGCTTGAACTTCTTTACCAGTTGCAACGCCTGGTTTAACATGATGACCCATTTATGTTGAATTTAGTGATTGAAAATTGAGGGTCAAAAGTAATCAAAATATACATACAAGAGTAAGATTTTGAGGCTGATAACCTTAAAAATCATCGAAATCGTTGTAGGTAAAATTAATTTTTTTAGAAAGGATAATTTATTCCTATGTTATAAACTGCATTAGAAAAGTTATAATTTCTAAACCACTTGTTATTTTCTAAATAGGGTTCATGCATTTTAAACCCTAAGTCTAGTCTAAAGACTAAAAAACTAAAATCATACCGTAATCCAAATCCAGAACCTACAGCAATATCTTTTATTGATTTAAATCCGTTAAAAGTTGCTTTTTCCTCAGCAAAAATTGAGTTAGTGATGTCCCATATATTACCAGCATCCATAAATAATGCTCCTTTTAAGCTGCCAAATAAATCAAATCTATATTCTGCACTTGTTAAAAACTTTAAACTACCAATATTGTATTCCAAACCAGAATTTCGACTACCAGGTCCTAGATCGTATGTTTGCCAAGCTCTAATGTCGTTTGAGCCTCCAGCAAAATAACTTTTGGTAAATGGAATAGCCGAATTGTCATAGGGTATGATAGCTCCAATAAAACTTCTAAAGCCAATTACAGAATTATTATTCACCTCCCAAAACTTTTTGTATTCAATATCTGTTTTAAAATATTGTGCTAACGGAATATTAAAAATGGTCTTTCTATTATTACTGTCTTTTTTATTAGATAATAACCCCCCAATATTTCCCGAGTTTGCTACTCTAACTTTAAAGAAAGAAAAATTATTATCTCTAAAATCACTTTGATTATTAAAAGTAAAGGAATAAGCAATTGTAGGAATTAAGAAATCTGATGTGATTATATTATATCTATCTAAAATATTTAAATTATTTCTATATTGATCAGGATTACTTGTTTGAAATTCATCGTCATTAAAAACAGTTTTCATAAATGAGACGGTTTCACCTTGCCGTTCTAATGTATAATTAGGATCACCGAAAAATATTTTTGCAATAGAATTAAGTTTTATGTATTCAGAGTTATAAATATCAAAATAATTACCAATTCTTAAGTTTCTTACATATTGTGTATTAAAAACATCTAGTTGTATTGTTTTTTTATCATTGTACTGCCACTTATAATCAATTAAGGCAGTAACGGTTTCTCTATCCAAACCAATATTTTGTTGGATACTAGTCCCTAATGTAAACATTGTTCTGGGAGACATTCGTTTAGGGACTAATTTTCCTAAACCAAAAGGTGCTACAAAACGAGGTATTTCTAAAGACATGTCAGCTCCAATTTCCCATGAGTTGAAAAAACTACCTTCTTTATTGGCATCTTGAGATGCATTAAAGAATGAGCTAAGAAAAGATAATTTAAAAATTTCTGCACCTCTAAAAATATTTCTATTAATAAATGAAAACTTACCAGAAACCCCTAGATCTCTAATGTTAGAGTGAGTTAGTTCTGTTTCTAGATCTAAACTAAATTTATCTAAAGGAGTAAGAAAAACATTTACATCAAGTTGCTTGTTATTATCTTTAATTGTTTCATATTGTATGTTTGTAATCTTAAAATTTCTCAATGATTTTAAGTGTTTTCTAGTGAGGTTTCTAGTTGAGTCTGCATAAACTTGATTAGGTCTAATAAAAATTGATTCTGATAATAACCTAGGATTGTACTTTATTTTTTTATGAGCACGAAAAGTAATTCCTTCATAGTTTATAGAGTCTAGATATGGATTATTCTTTTTATTAAAAGAATAGTCTGTATACACATTAATTTTTCTGAGCTTTAGGATATCAAATAATTTTAACTCATAGTCTCCATTTTTCTTTACAACTCTTTTTTTATCAAAAATAACAAGGTCTACATTTGTTTTGTAGCTATTTGTAAAAGCTGAATCTATATTGTAGTATCCTAAATCATTTTCTGTGAAGTGATAAATTCCATTATTTCGATAAAGATTTGTTATTCTTGAAGCCTCTTTAATAAAGTTAGCTTCTTTAAATTGATCTCCTTTTTTTAAAAAGGATAACGATTTTTGAGATTGGTATAATGAATCTAAAACTGGTGATTTTATATTTGTTATTATGCTATCTAAAAAAGTTGGCCTTCCTTTATCTATGGTATAGTTTACAATTGCTTTTTTATTTTTTTTAACTTCAATATTAGATTGTGCTTTTACCCTAAAATACCCATTATTTTTGTGATAGGCTGTTAGATTATTAATTGTTTTAGTAATCTTCTCATCTTTAATAATAACAGGTGCTTGACCATTTTTTAAAAACCAATTATTAAGACCAATCATGCTGTTAGCATAAGAAATACTTTGTTTTTCTGAAAAAACATTTTTAATAAAATTATAAGTTTTAGGTTTTTTAATACCCCATTCCTTTATAGTATTAGGCTTGTTCTTATCACCCAAATTATAGAAATATAAGGAAAGTGGGAGACCTAATGTTTTAATGTTAGGTTTTTGAACTAATAATTCGTTAAGATCTGAATTCGTATTTTTCTTTTCATCTACAACAATAGTATTTTGTTTTAATAATAAGTCGTCCTCTCCAACTCTTTTTATTGAGCTACAACTGGACAAGAACAATGTCAAAAAAAATAAAATAAAGATTTTTTTCATGAAACGTATTCGCAATATAAACTCAAAAATACTACTTTTGATTACTATATTAAGATAAAAAACTTATCTAAAGCTTATACAGAAGTATCAGTTTTAATGTTTTATGTTTTTTTAGTGAAAAAAAATAATATAATTAATGAGTTTATCTAAAAATCATATCAAACTTATAACAAGTTTATCACAGAAAAAGTATCGACAAAAGCATAAATTGTTTGTTGTTGAGGGTGTTAAAGTTGTTCAAGAGTTTTTAAATTCATCATATGAACTAGATATAGTATTTTCTTCAGATACAAATTTTTCATCTACCAATAAATTTATTAAAGTTACAGATCAAGAATTAAAAAAAATAAGTAGTTTAAAAAACCCGAATAAAGTTCTAGCAATTTTTAAAATACCTAATCAAATTAATCCAATTATGGGCGGTTTAATACTAGTTTTAGACAGTATTAATGATCCTGGTAATTTGGGGACTATTATTCGCTTGTGTGATTGGTTTGGTATAGAACAGCTTGTTTGTTCAAATGAAACTGTAGATTGTTTTAACTCTAAGGTTGTTCAAGCTAGTATGGGTTCACTAACCAGAGTTGCTGTTTCCTACCTTGATTTAAAAAAATATTTACAAAATGCTTCAGTTCCAATCTTTGTTGCAGATATGGATGGTCTTGATGTATATAAAACTAAACTTCCAGATTCTGCTTTGTTAGTTCTAGGTAATGAAGCAAACGGAATTTCTGATGAGATAAAACAACTAGTAACTACTAAAATCACAATTCCTAGGTTTGGAGCCATTCAACAAACGGAGAGTCTAAATGTAGCCACAGCATCAGCTATTTTATTGAGCGAGTTCCGAAGATAAAATTATTCAAAAGAAAAGTTTAAGAAAACTCCTCGTGTAGAAAATATATTAATAGGTGATGTCCACGGGCTATTGCTGTTATTATCGTCAATCAATTCTCTATTCATCGCAAAAACTCCTCTAATTGAAGGAGAAAACTTAAAAAAGGATAAGTATATATCTACACCAACACCAAGTTCGTACATGAAATTACTTGTTTTCATTCTGAACTCTCCACTAAAATTATCATCAGAATTTTCTTGATTACTTGAAAAATTATGATCGTAAGATACACCAGCAAGTACGTATGGTCTTACATTATTCCATCTATCTGAACTAAACTTAAAAACCAAAGGTAGATGCAGGTAGGTTGATCCAATCTCTCGAATACTATCTCTTTCAGTGTTTAGTGGGGGACTATTGTTAAAATAAATAGTTTTTGAATTACTAATTAAACCCGGCTCAAAACGTAAATTAACATTTTTATGAACTCTAAAATCAGCAATTAATCCAACGTTAAACCCTAAAGTGGGTTTTATTTTCACTATAGTATTAGGGAAATTACTCGGTCTGTAATTAACTTTAAAATCATTTTGATTAATACCTAAATAAAAACCATAATGAATTTTTGGATCATCAAAGGTTGGAAGGTTATCAACATTTCTTCTTTTTTGTGAAGATGCAGACAGTACCATTGAAAAGGAAATTATAAAAAAAAAGATTTTTTTCATATTATTTTGATGCAGAATATATGGTAGCTACTCCAAATGTTACAGGTGTATGGGTTGTATTAATAAACCCATTTTTTTTTAAAATATTGTTGAAGGCTTCTCCAAAAGGGAAAAAATTTGCCGATTCACTAAGATATGAATATGCTATTTTGTCTTTTGAAAAAAGTTTACCAATAACAGGTAAAATAAAAGAGGTGTAAAACTTATATCCTTGTTTAAAGGGAAATTTTGTTGGGTTTGATGTTTCAAGAATAACTAGTATTCCCCCAGGTTTTAAAACTCGTCTAATTTCTCCTAATCCTTTGTCTAAATTCGCAAAATTTCTAACCCCAAATGAAACTGTGATTGCATCAAATGTATTGTCTGCATATCGAATATCTTCAGAATCACCTACAACCATTTCTATTTTGTCATTTAATTGAGCTTTAGAAATTTTTTCTTTCCCTACTGAAAGCATTCCTTCAGAGATATCAAGTCCAATAATTTTTTCTGGGGCTAGAGTAGACATCATTAATGCTAGATCTCCTGTCCCTGTAGCAATATCTAAAATTTGTTGTGGATTGTTTTTAGAAACAATCTGAACCACTTTCTTCCTCCAGCTAATATCTATTCCAAAAGAAATGACCCTATTTAAATCATCATAGTTTTTTGAAATGTTATTAAACATTGTTGCTACTTGATCTTTTTTACCTAATGCGGAGTCTTTGTATGGTTTTATTATTTTTGACATTTTAAATCTCTAGATAGATTTTCAATTTTAATTATCCATTAATAGCTACCACCTGACTAATTTCATTTGGAAGCATTTCTTGTAACATTGTTTCTATTCCATTTTTCAAAGTAATGGTAGAGGAGGGACATCCACTACAAGCCCCTTGTAATACAACCTTTACAATCTTAGTTTCCTCATTATAAGATTTAAATGCTATATTTCCTCCATCTGATGCTACTGCAGGACGAATATATTCATCTAAAATAGCTACAATTTTTGCTGAAGTTCCCTCAAAGTTGATGATATCATCAACTTTTTCTTTAGGTTTATTAGTTGTACTATTTGATTTAGGGAGTTCTTTAATAATTATCTTATTTTCTTGAAGATATGAACTAATAAAGCTTCTTATTTCCGAGTATATATCATTCCATTCTACAATATCAAATTTTGTAATGGAAATGTAATTTTCAGATATAAAAACTTCTTTTACAAATGAAAATCCAAAAAGAGCTTTTGCTAAAGGAGAAGATTTACTTGCTTCTTCAATGTTTATGTACTCAACATCTGTATTAGTTAGAGACTTATTTGTCCCAAACTTCATAGTAGATGGGTTAGGAGTTGCCTCTGCATAGACCTCGATAGGTTCTTTTTTTCTTGAGCTACTAGTTTCGGTTACAGCAATATCACCAGCAATTAAATAGGCTTCGATTTGTTCTCTAACTTCTTCTTGAACATCACTCCATTCAACTATATCAAATCTTTGAATTGCAATAAAATTTGCAGTAATAAATACTTTTTTTACAAAAGGTAAGTAGAATAATTGTTGAGCTAGAGGAGAGTTTTTCGCATCATCAATATTATTATATTCATAGCTTCCTCCATTGATTAAAATTTCAGTACTTACAAATTTTAAAATATTTTTATTGTTGGTTGATTGAATCGTAATTTTTTGTGAACTCATTTTTAAAATATTAGAAAATGAATTGCAAAATTACTGCAAAAAAAATGAATAGATATGTTAAATAAAAATAAATAAGGTTGTAAAAATGAAAGAATTATTCTTGAAAAAAATGATTTTTTATTTAAATATTTGCTGAAAATCCAATTGTAATAATAGTATTGTTTATGTTTAGTTGAGTGGCTTCAACCTCATTGTATTGAGGATAAAAGTCATATTGATCAGTTTTATTACTTTTTCTGTAGGATAAATTTAATTTTACAGTTCCGAAGTTATATCCAAGACCTAAGGAATAGCTTTCTAGGTTATCTGAAGAAATTGAATTTATGAATGGGCTTTGTTCGAATACATAGCCACCTCGAACACTAAGATTGTTAATTCTCCATTCTGTACCGAAACGCATTGCATCAGCTCTTCTAAGTTGATTGTCAAAAAATAAATTTTCTTGTGAAAAATCGTCACCAGATAAATATAAACCTTTGTAATTATTGGTTGAATAGTCAAAACTTATCAATCCAATTTTTCCAAAAATAATTGCAGTACTTGCGGTTATTTTACTTGGTGTTCTTAACTTATAAAGTAGTTCTTGAATAGGTAAATTACCATCAAAAGTATTATCATAAATTACATCACTATTACTTACTTCTATTTCAGTATCACCAAAAAACCCATCGTTATTTATAATGTTGGTATTTTCTATTATTTCTGTAAACCAAGTGGGTGATTGATAACTTAGACCAAAACGAAAAGTATTTGTTGGTTTATAAATGAAACCTGTACTTAGAGAAAAACCAACACCATTAGTAAAATTTTCTTGATAAAATCTTGAATTTAATATGTTGTCGTTTCCGTCATTGTTTGTCTCTCTTAGAATTGTTTGCTGACTAAAACTAATATCATAAAAATTTAAGCCAGCTCCAACATGTAACTTTTCTTCATAAACACCAGAAAATGCAAAATTTAATTCAGAAACTTCACCATTATAATAGTTAGATAATTCTTGATCTTCTGAAATATTGTAAATTATGGGATTTTCATTAGTATCTAGAGGAAATCTGTCAAATGAAGAAAAACCACTGTTCCCTTTAGCAATAAATCTATCTTCAAAATCAGCAGAAATTCTATAATTTACACCCATAGCTAATTTAGACCATTTATTATTGAAATTATTCTCAAAAGTTAAAACAACACCTGCATTTGTTACTTTGAAAAAATCTTCTTCTGTTGTTAATGAATTATTGTAATAGGTTGTTAGATAATTGGTATTACGTGCTTGAAAAGCTAAAGACGCATTATTACCGTTAAACACTGATATTCCAGCAGGGTTAATTATCATTGAGGTTACATCTCCACCGATAGCTCCAAAAGCACCACCCATAGCAACAAACCTGGCACTCCCATTTCTGTCATTCCTTGAAAACATTAATGATAAATTTTGATAACCTAATGACTGAGAATTAGACACACAGCTTAGAGCGGCAAAAGCCACAAAAAAAATTATTTTTCTCATAAAAATTTGATTTTACAGTTTACCCTCTTCTTTTAGATGAGCTACTCTTAGACGAGCTACTGCTTCTTGAAGAACTGCTTCTGTTAGATGAACTACCTCTTCTAATTGAGGAACTTCTCGATGAGTTATTACTTCTAGTTCTTGGAGAATAATTACTTTTACCCCTTGAGGATCTAGATTTATAGCTTGGTCTTTTGGTTGAACTGTTAGAGCGAACAGAAGAATTTTTTCTGCCAATATTTCTAGTTTTTTTCATTCCAGCAGTAAATTCTTTCGCATTGTTATAAACTTTGACCTTACTCTTATCAAGTTTTAGTCTGCTGGCTAATTTATCTACATTAATGTTATTAGCAGTCCTTTTTGATCTTCCATTAGTGAAATTGACCCTTCTATTGCTGCTATTTATACTTCTAGAATTAATGTAATTCCTAGTGTTTGAGGTGTTATATGAGTAATTTCTTCTACCATAGTTATAATTTCTAAATCCATTATTCGCATATCTATTGCCATAATAATTTCTCCAGTTGAAAAATCCATAACCAGACATACTATTAAAAAATGGATTGAAAAAAGGTGAATGAAAATATCCATATCCATGCCAAGGAGAATAGTTGCCTATTCCATATCTCCATCTGAGTCTCCACGCTCTGTTGGTTAAAGGGGAAAATGTACCATAGTTGAAGTATGGATTGTAAAAATTTAAATAATTATCCCACCCAAAACCAGTACTTCTCAGGTCAAGATTAATTACTATTTGATCACTATCTGAGTAACCCCAGGCATTGTTTATCATATATCCCTCATTTGTTTCTGAGGAATTATTTATATTGTTATCTACTGAGCTATATGTTTCAATATCTGTAAAAATATCAGTTCCATTAATTCCATCTAGACGTTCAAGTTCTTTTGTGAAATAATTATTTTCATATTCATCATACTCTTTACTATTCTCAACAATGACTCTTGTTCTTTTAATTTCTTTTGTATAAATACCATCATTATCAGGAACATTTTGATAGACAGTACATGACGAAAGAAGAATAAATAATAGAAAAATTGTTAAAGGTAACTTAGCTGATTTGAAGTAGCAGTTTGGTTTCATAATGATTTTTTTTAGTAGTAAAAAAATAAAATAGTAATTAAAAAAGCATATTTTTTTTTATTCACTGTGCTTAAAATGCTTTAGTTTTGCTTTCGTATTTTTACCTTTTAACAAATTTACAATAATTATAATAACAATAATTTAACAACATCCATGCCAAACGCAAAATTATGAGTAAGAAGTTAACTAAAAGAGCGGAAGATTATTCAAAATGGTATAACGAAATTATTGTTAAAGCCGATTTGGCTGAGAATTCAGCTGTAAGAGGATGTATGGTGATCAAACCTTATGGATTTGCTATTTGGGAAAACATGCAGAAAGAACTTGATAGGATGTTTAAGGAAACAGGTCATCAGAATGCCTATTTTCCTTTATTTGTTCCTAAGAGTTTATTTGAAGCAGAGGAAAAAAATGCTGAGGGTTTTGCGAAAGAGTGTGCTGTTGTTACTCATTATAGATTACAAAATGATCCTGAAAAAGAGGGAAAACTTCGTGTTGACCCTGAAGCGAAATTAGAAGAAGAGCTAATAGTTAGACCTACCTCAGAGGCAATTATTTGGAATACATATAAAGGATGGATTCAATCTTACAGAGATTTACCATTATTGATTAATCAATGGGCCAATGTTGTTCGTTGGGAAATGAGAACAAGATTGTTTTTGAGAACTGCTGAATTTTTATGGCAAGAGGGACACACAGCTCATGCAACTAAAAATGAGGCAATCATTGAGTCCAAACTAATGCAGGACATATATGCTAAGTTTGCGGAAAAATTTATGGCTATGCCAGTCGTAAAAGGATTTAAGTCGGAAAGTGAGCGCTTTGCAGGAGCAGAAGAAACGTACACCATAGAGGCATTAATGCAAGATGGTAAAGCACTTCAAGCTGGAACATCACATTTTTTAGGTCAAAATTTTGCTAAAGCTTTTGATGTAAAGTATACTTCTAAAGAAGGAAAGCAAGAATATGTTTGGGCTACCTCTTGGGGAGTTTCAACTCGCTTAATAGGTGGTTTAATAATGACACATTCTGATGATCTTGGATTGGTATTACCTCCAAGATTAGCTCCTATTCAGGTTGCTATTATTCCAATCTACAAAGGAGAGGATCAATTAACATTAATCTCAGAGAAAGTAAAAATAATAGTGAAGTCACTCAGAGAAAAGAATATTTCAGTAAAGTTTGATGACAGAGATACCTTTAGACCTGGTGCTAAATTTGCAGAATATGAGTTAAAAGGGGTTCCTGTGAGAATTGCAATTGGCAATAGAGATATGGAAAATAATACTGCAGAGGTAGCTAGAAGAGATACCCTGGAAAAACAAACAATCTCTCAAGATCAACTATCAGAATATATTTGTGAGCTTCTTGAAGAAATTCAACAAAATTTATTTAATAGAGCGCTTTCTTTCAGGAATGATCATATTACTGAGGTAAATTCTTTCAAAGAGTTTGAGGAAGTTATAGAGAGTAAAGGTGGTTTTGTATCTGCTCACTGGGATGGGACCATTGAGACAGAAAATAAGATTAAAGAGCTAACCAAAGCTACTATAAGATGTATACCAAATAAAGGCAAAGAAGAGTTGGGTACTTGTATTTTTACAGGAGAAAAATCATTAAGAAAAGTCCTGTTTGCAAAGGCATATTAAATTTTGTAAAAAAATATTGTACAAATTTAAAAACGTTGTATATTTGCATCCGCAATCGGGATAAAATTTTTTACTAGATTGCAAATGGTCCGTTCGTCTAGGGGTTAGGACGCCAGGTTTTCATCCTGGTAACACGGGTTCGATTCCCGTACGGACTACAAGTTTTATTAAAAAAAACATAATAGAAATGGCAAATCATAAGTCAGCATTAAAAAGAATAAGAAGTAACGAAACTAAGAGGTTACGTAACAAACATCAGCATAAAACTACTCGTAATGCTGTTAGAGACCTCCGTGCATCCTCTGATAAGAAAGAGGCAGAAGGAATGTTGTTAAAGGTAACTTCTATGTTAGATAAGCTAGCTAAAAACAATATTATCCATAAAAACAAAGCAGCTAATTTAAAGTCTAAATTAACAAAACAAGTAGCTACACTTTAATCGTATAGACTACAAAATAATAAAAAGCGCTCTGATACCATCAGAGCGCTTTTTTTTGGCTTATCAAAAGTTATTTACCAATCGTAACTTTTTTGAGCATCTAATTTTATAAAAATAAATAGTAATAAAGTAAAACCCCAAAGAGAGGATCCTCCGTAACTTAGGAATGGTAGTGGTATGCCAACAGTAGGTATGAGACCAATAACCATTCCTATATTTACTATTAAGTGAAAAAATAAAATTGAAGCAACACCATATCCATATATTCTTCCAAATTTATTAGCATGTTTTTCTGCTCTGTAGATTATTCTAAAAAGAAGCGATATGAAAACAAGAATTAAAAGGCTTGACCCAATAAATCCCCATTCTTCACCAACAACACTAAATATATAATCTGTGTCTTGAGCAGGAACAAAGTCTCCTTTGGTTTTGTCGCCCTCTAGAAATCCTTTCCCCCAAAATTTTCCTGAACTAATAGTTTGCATGGATTGATTTGAATTATAACCAATTTGTTTTGTATCGGATGTTTTTCCAAGTATTACCTCAAATCTATCTCTTTGGTGTTTTTTTAAAACATGATTATATGAATAATCTGCAGAAAAAATAAAAAGGAAAGAAATTAAGTACATCCCTAAAATCTTGGTCCAATTAAACTTTAAAAAACGTTTATTTCTATAGATGCTATATAGCATGTATAGGGTTATTAAAATAAAAAGATAACCGATAATTATTTTGACCCCTAATAAAATGGTAAGAACAAATAACAGTATAGAAGTACACCCAAGGATAATATATGCTAATGTTAAGCCCTCTCTATTTAAAACAAAAAAGAACGCTAAATATATAATTGCAGAACCAGGATCATGAAGAGCAATTAAAAATGAGGGTAAAAAAATAATAATAAAAGCTTTGAGTTGATTTTTTATTATACTTAAGTTATATTTTCTATCACTTAATAATTTTGCTAGTGCTAGTGCAGTAAATACTTTGGCAAATTCTGATGGCTGAATACCGATACTTCCGAATCGATACCATGATCTTGCACCATTAATTTCTGTTCCAAAAAAAAATAAACCAATTAATGAGAGTAATGACAAGACGAAAAAAATACTGGCAAATTGTTGAAAAAATTTAGCATTAATAAAGAGAATCAATATAATAAGTGGAATACTCAATAAAATCCATAGAAGTTGTTTGCTATATTTTGTGGAAAAATCAAAAATTTGGATACTTTCCTCTGAATATGTAGCAGCAAAAATATTTATCCAGCCAAAGCCGATTAGTATTATGAAAAAGAATACTAGGAGCCAATCTATACCAAAAAAAATATTATTTTGTTCCTGTCTCAACTTTATTGGGTTCTATAATTTGACTTTGATAAATTGAACTTAAATCCGTGGCTAACATTCGATCTTCAATCCATTTTCTTTTTACTTGTCCTGTTAAATACTTTTCAATTAAAAGACTTGTTATTGGTGCTGCCACAGTAGAACCAAATCCTCCATTTTCAATAAATACAGCAACTGCAATTTTAGGATTGTTTTTTGGTGCAAATGCAACTAAAATTGAATGATCTGGTAATTTAATTTTTTTTCCGTTAACCTTCATGAAATTTTCTGATGTCCCAGTCTTACCAACAATATCAATACCCTTAATATTAACCCAGCTAGCAGTTCCAGTTTTAAACACTTCATGCATCCCTTCAATTATTGGTTCAAAATGTTCCTTATCAATAGAGGTTTGTTTTGGGTGCATATAAACGGAATCACTTATTATTTTATTATCAATATTTTTTACTACATGAGGAGTAAAGAAAAACCCTCTATTAGCAATTGCTGCAGTAACATTTGCTAGTTGTATGGGAGTTGTTAGTACTTCTCCTTGCCCTATTGCATTTGAAATATTTGTTGAGGCATTCCATTTATATTTATACATTCTGCTATAATATTCTCCATTTGGAATTAATCCTTTATCGCCTTCAGGTAGATCATATCCTAAATAATTGCCTAAACCAAAGCTTCTAACATGAGAGCTCCAATTATTCATGCCTTCATTTGGGTTGTTGTTTTTTTCAATAATTCTTTTGTAGGTGTTTGCAAAATAACTGTTACATGATTTTGAAATTGCTGAATGTAATTCAATAGGTTTTCCAAAAATATCACAATGACATTTCATAAACTCCTTCTTTCGGTTTCCGTAACGATAACCTCCATTACAATAAAAACGGCTATTTTCATTTATAACTCCTTCTTGGAGACCAATTAAAGCATTAATTAGTTTGAAAGGAGAACCTGGCGCATAAGTTCCTTTTAAGCCTCTGTCGTACATTGGTTTATTAATTGTGTCACCAAGTAGTTTTACAGAATTAGGAGATCGTAAACGTCCTACCATCATGTTAGGATCATAGCTTGGCGCTGTTATTAGTGCAAGAATCTCACCGCTAGAGGGTTCAAGTGCTATGATGCCACCCCTTTTCCCTTTCATTAATGACTCTCCATATTGCTGAAGATTACTATCTATAGTTAGTGTAATATCTTTTCCGTTTACAGACAAAGAATCGTACATACCATTTTTAAAAGTCCCCATTATTTTATTCAGCCGATCTCTTCTAAAATATTTTTTTCCTTTTTTCCCTCTGAGTTCCTTTTCATATTGTGCTTCAACTCCAGCTTTTCCAATTAACTCTCCTTGCTCATAGTAATCATCATTCTTTGCAACTATTTCGTTTACTTCATTGATGTAACCTAAAATATTTGCTGCAGATTTTATAGGGTAATTTCGTATGATTCTTTTTTGGATATTAAATCCTTGAAATTTGTGTAATTTTTCTTGAAGAAAAGCAAAATCTTCCTTAGCAAGTTGTTTAAGGAAAACAGACTCTAGCCAAGGTGCATAATTGACAGCTTTATTAAATCGTTTTAAAAAATCTTCTTTGGTTATTTTTAATAGTGAGCATAGCTCTATAGTGTCTAAGGGAATCACCTCATTTGGAACAATAGTTACATCATATGATAGTTGATTAGCTACTAATAATTCTCCATTTCTATCGTAAATGTAGCCTCTCTCTGGAAAATCAAACATAACTTTTACAGCAGAATTTTTCACAGGGTTATAGTTGCGACTTTTTACTATTTGTAATTGAAATAGCCTCCCAATAAATAGGATCCCCATTACAGAAATTAAAAAATATAGCAAAAAACTCCTTTTCATAGTTAATTAAGTTGTTTTTCTCTTAGTATGTATGACCCAGCAAAATAAAGAGTTAAAGTAAAAACACTTGAATATAAGGTGTTTAATAAAACTGTTCCCATATTTTGAAAACTAAAATTATCTAGTGAAAACAATATAAAATGGTGAATAATAGTTAGAGTTACTACATAATTAAATACTTGTCCAAATGTTTCTGTATGAAGATCAAATAGTAAGTAATCAATATTGTTTTTTTTAAAAAATAGTTTAATAAAATATAAACGAAGAAATGCTATAATTAATAGAGATGAAGCATGTATTCCGCCAGTGTCAGAGAAAAAATCTAATGTTAATCCGTATAAAAAAGCACAAAATAAAATTATGAATCTGTTTTTATTTAGGGGAAATAAAAAAATAAATGTGATGTATACATATGGATTAATATTACCTGAAAAATTAATGTTATTAAACACCAATATTTGGAGAAATAGAATCAAAACAGTCCAAATAAATACTCGTATTTTATTCATTGCGGTTGTTTTCAAGATTCATTATTTCATGCTTGTCAAAATCTTTAATTACATAAATATTTTTCAGATTACTCATGTCGTTAAAAAGTTGAATATTTACAATCCTTTTTATTGAAGACCCTTCTTCAGTATCAATTACTTTTCCAATCGGTATATCTGCAGGAAAAATCGTTGACATACCGCCAGTTACAATTGTATCCCCGCTTTTAATGATTGCTTGTCTAGGAATATCTAATAGTTGTAAAATATTATAATCAATACCGTTCCACATTAAACTACCAAAGTATGAGCTGTTTTTTAGTCGGGCATTAATTTTACTATTTCTGTTTAGAATAGATTGAACTCGAGAGTAATTATTAGATACATGCTCTGTAATACCTATAATTCCTTTAGAATTAATCACAGCCATTTCGTTTGATATACTATCTTTTCTCCCTAAATTAATAGTTAGAAAGTTATAATTTCCTCCAAATTGATTTTTTTCTATTTTACCCTCAATAAAATAAAATCTTTGTTTAAAACTTGTAGTATCATCAATCTTTTTTGATTTAATTTCGGCGATCAATTGCGAAAATTTCTCAACTTTATTTTTTAATACTAGATTTTCGTTTATAAGTAAAAGGTTTTCTTTATTAAGATGCAAATAATCAGTAATAGAATTTATTTTATTATAAAATCCGCCTGTGAATGAATTGGCAGAGTTTACAAATTTGCTTTTATGAAAACTACGATTATTAATTACTAAATTAATTGCTATAAATTGTAAAAGCAAAAAAAATAAAAAATACCGATACTTCTGAATAAAATAGATGAGTTGTTGCATAAGAAGTAAAGATGTCTGTGATTATTTCATTAAGACACTTTTGTATTTATCTAATTCTTTCAGGGCTATTCCAGTACCTCTTACAACAGCTCTAAGCGGGTCTTCAGCAACGTAAACAGGTAAGTCTGTTTTTCTTGAAAGACGTTTGTCTAAACCTCTCAACATAGAACCTCCTCCGGCAAGGTAAATTCCTGTATTATAAATGTCAGCAGCTAATTCTGGAGGGGTTTTAGAGAGTGTTTCCATAACAGCATCTTCAATTCTTAAAATTGATTTATCTAATGCTTTGGCTATTTCTCTAAAAGAAACTTGTACTTGTTTTGGCTTTCCACTAAGCAAATCTCTACCTTGAACTAACATATCTTCTGGTGGATTGTCTAAATCTTCTGTAGCTGCACCAATATTTATTTTTACTTTTTCAGCTGTGGTATCTCCAACATAGAGGTTATGTTGAGTCCTCATATAATACATAATATCATTAGTAAATAAATCTCCTGCCACCTTTACAGACTGATCACAAACGATACCAGCCAGAGCTATTACTGCAATTTCCGTTGTTCCACCACCTATATCAATAATCATATTTCCTTTAGGCTCCATGATATCGATACCAACTCCAATTGCTGCAGCCATTGGTTCATATATTAAATATATTTCTTTGGCGTTCATATGCCTAGCAGAATCTTGTACCGCTCTTTTTTCAACTTCTGTTATCCCAGAAGGAATACAAATTACCATTCTTAGTGATGGTGGGAAAAGCTTCTTTTTTATAGCAGGAATTTTTTTTACAAATTCCTTAATCATTTCCTCAGATGCTTGAAAGTCTGCAATTACACCATCCTTTAATGGGCGAATTGTTTTAATATTTTCATGCGTTTTACCCTGCATTAAGTTAGCCTCTTTACCAGTGGCAATAATTCTACCAGTAACTCTATTTCTTGCAACGATAGATGGGCTATCTATCACAACCTTACCATTATGAATAATAAGTGTATTTGCCGTTCCTAAATCAATGGCAATGTCTTCAGTCATGAAATCAAAAAAGCCCATAAAAATGATTAATTTTCTAAATGTGTGTGATTACTTACAAATCTAATAAAAATAAGCTAGTAATTACGTTGATTTTTAATGTTTAAAATGTCTAGTACCAGTCATTACCATGGAAACATTATTTTTATTGCAATAATCAATGGTTAATTGGTCTTTAATCGATCCGCCTGGCTGAATTACATTTGTAATTCCTGCTTTATCAGCAATTTCCACGCAGTCAGGAAAAGGGAAAAAGGCATCACTAGCCATTGCCGCTCCTTTAAGGTTAAAATTAAAATTTTTAGCTTTTTCTATTGCTTGCTTTAAAGCATCAACTCTACTAGTTTGTCCAGTTCCGCTAGCCAATAATTGCTTGTTTTTAACTAACACAATAGTGTTTGATTTGGTGTGCTTACATATCTTTGAGGCAAATAATAGATCTTCTAATTCTTTGTCTGTTGGTTTGTTGTTAGTTGCATAAGATAAGTCTCCTAAAGCATCAGTTTTATCATCTTTGTCTTGAATTAATAATCCATTTAATGAGGTTCTAACAATTTGTTTGGGTAATTCAAAACTTTTTTGAATCAGAATCACCCTATTCTTTTTGCCTTTTAAAATTGTAAGAGCGTCTTGATCATAAGAGGGTGCTATTACTACTTCGCAAAAAAGTTGGTGAATTTCAGTGGCGGTAGCTAGATCAATTTTAGTATTCGAAATCAAGACACCTCCAAAAGCGGAAACTGGATCACCAGCTAATGCATCAACATAAGCCTTGCAAATTGTTTCTCTTTGAGCAAAACCACAAGCATTATTATGCTTTAAAATAGCAAATGTTGGATCCTCGGATATAAATTCATTCATCAAGTTTACAGCAGCGTCTACATCCAGAAGATTATTGTAGCTTAACTCTTTACCATGAAGTTTATCAAACATAGCTTCTAAATCTCCAAAGAAATACCCTTTTTGATGAGGGTTTTCTCCGTAACGTAAAGTTTTAGAAACAGTTTCACTTGCTTTATAAACAATCTCATCTTCATTAAAATAATTAAAAATTGCCGTATCATAATGTGATGAAATATTAAATGATTTTGCAGCGAATTTTTTTCTTTCGGCTAATGATGAAGAACCATTATTAGCTTTATAAAGGGATAAGAATTCCTCATATTGATTCATCGAGGATATGGTAAATGTATCCTTAAAGTTCTTTGCAGAAGCTCTAATTAATGAAATACCGCCAATGTCTATTTTTTCAACAATTTCTTGTTCACTTGCACCTGAGGCAACTGTTTTTTCAAATGGGTACAAATCAACAATAACTAGATCAATTTGAGGAATTTCATATGCTTTCATCTCTGCGATATCTCCCTGATGGTCTTGTCTGTTTAAGATGCCTCCAAAAACTTTTGGATGTAGTGTTTTTACTCTACCTCCTAAAATTGAGGGATAAGAAGTGACATCTTCCACAGGTGTAACAGGAATTCCTAATTCCTTAATGAAGTTTTCAGTACCTCCTGTTGAATAAATGGTGACATTATTTTTGTGTAACTCCTCCACAATTGGTTTTAAACCATCTTTGTGAAATACTGATATTAATGCAGATTGGATAATTTTTTGGTTGCTCATTTTAAATACTTTATAAGCACACAAATTTACTAAATGTGAGTTGCTAAAACAATAGAAACTAATTTGAAATGAATAAACTTATTCTATAATTGTGAATAAAATTTTTTAAGGATTTTGAAGTTTATATGCACTCAAGATTTTTAAGTCAAACTTCTTCCTTTTTTTGAGAACAGTTTAATATAAAGTGGCTATTTTATTACAGATAAACATCAATAATTCCTCATCAGCTTCAGAGAATGGCTTTGAAGTATGAGAATCGATATCAATTTGGCCAATATTTTTATTTCTAACCATAATCGGTATTACAATTTCTGACTTTACTTTCCAACCACAAGAAATATAATTACTTTGTTCATTTACATCTTGAACCACAAAGTTTTGGTTGCTGATAGCTACTTGACCACAAATTCCTTTTCCAAAAGGTATAGTAGTATGTTCTGTTGGTTCTCCAGAAAACTCCGCTAATTTTAATTCTTCTTTATCCCCGTTTTTAAAGTAAAAACCAACCCAATCATAATAACTTATTTCATTCCTTAGATAATCACAAATTACTTGTTGTTTTTCTCTTGTGGTCTTAGTGGATAAAATTACATTAGTTACAAATTCTTTTATCTTTTTACTATTCATTTTTGTGAATTTTAAATGATAAAATTAAATTATTTTTTAGTAAAATGCATGTTGTTTATTAAATATTTGGCTAAGACAAAGAATCTAAAATTAGTTTAACATATTATTAAAATATTCTATCGTAAATTTGCAATAAATGAATTCATTAGGAAAAAATATAAGTGCATTTCTTTTATCCTGCCTAGTTCTGCTATCCTCAATGTCCATTGCCATAGATCAACACTTCTGTGGGGATGAGGTTATTGATGTATCTTATTTTGGGAAAGCTAATCATTGTGGGATGGAGGAGGTTTCGTCAAATTCAAGTATCCCATCATTAAAGAGGGATCATTGCTGTAAAGACGAAATAACCTTCTTTGAGTCATTTTTATACAATACAGAAAAATCTTTAAGTTTATATGACTTAGAACCTAATCTTCTATTTCTGCATACTCATTTTCATTTTCATAATACGCCCCCCCTTAAAACCGAGTATTTTAAAGATTTCCCTCCCCCAGACATAAGTAAAGACATTCAAGTACTTTATCAGACTTATTTAATTTAATTTTTAAGATAACAATACTTAAACATCATCTTTTTAGATGATAAATCGTCTAGTTATTAAAGTTAAATTCAATTCAATGAAAAAAAATAGTTTTTTTATCATATTAATATTTTTACCAACTTTTTTGTTCTCTCAAGAGACCTTAAAAGGTATGATTATGGATAAAAATAATCCTAAAGATAATTTAGGAGTTTTTGGTGCCAACGTTTTTTGGTTAAACACCACTGTCGGAGCAACAACAGATGAAAAAGGGTGGTTTCAAATTCCTTACAAGAAAAATTATAAGAAACTTGTAGTGAGTTATGTTGGTTATAAGACTGATACACTTGTTATAACTGATTTAGAGCCAATAAACCATTTTATAACATTAGAGAATGAATTAGAAGAAGTAACCTTAAAAAGTAAGAAGAAGGCAACTCAAAGATCTTTTATTCAAACACAAAACGTTTTTACAGTAAATAGTGAAGAACTGCTTAAGGCTGCTTGTTGTAATTTGGCGGAAAGTTTTGAAACCAATCCTTCTATAGATGTTAATTTTTCTGATGCCCTAACAGGAACACGTCAAATTCAAATGCTTGGTTTAAAAAGCCCTTATTTACTAATTACACAAGAAAACATCCCCTCAATTAGAGGTGCTGCACAAGTTTTTGGTCTCACTTTTACACCAGGAACTTGGGTAGAAAGTATTCAAATAACAAAAGGTGCTGGAAGTGTTATAAATGGGTACGAAAGTATATCAGGGCAGATTAATGCGGAATTAGTAAAACCACTTACAGATAAAAGATTTTTTTTAAATGCTTACGGATCTTTGGGAGGTAGATTAGAATTAAATACACATTTCAATTACAAAATATCCGAAAAATGGCAAACAGGATTCTATATTCATGGTGATTATAGAGGAGAGAAATTTGACAGGAACAAAGATGGGTTCCTAGACAACCCGCTCACAAATCAAATTAATGTGATGAATCGTTGGCAATACCTTGATTCTGAAAAAGGGTGGGTAAGTTTCATAAATGTTCGTTACATGAATGATTCTAAGCAAACAGGAGAAAATAATTTTAATCCCAACCTAGATAGAGGTCAAACTAATATTTGGGGAGGGGAAATCGACACAAAACGTTTTGAATCTTCTTTAAAGTTAGGATATGTTTTTCCAGAACTTCCTTTTCAAAGTTTTGGATTTCAATTTTCATATAGTAATCATGAGCAAGATTCTTATTTTGGTTTAAAAACCTATGATATACAACACCAAAGTATGTATTCTAATTTATTATTTAATTCAATAATAGGAGATACTAGAAATAAATTTTCTACTGGATTTAACTTTACATATGATGCTTATAATGAGTTTGTAAATTTGATAAATTTCTCTAGGAATGAGAATTCTTTTGGAGGTTTTTTCGAATATGCGTACGATAATTTAGATAATTTTAGTCTTACAGCTGGTGTTAGAATAGATACCCATAATTTATTAGGAACTTTTGTAACTCCTAGAATTCATTTAAGATTTGTCCCATGGGAAAAAGGAGTGTTAAGAGCATCTATTGGACAGGGTAGAAAAAGTGCAAATATATTTGCAGAAAACCAACAATTATTTGCAAGTAGTAGACAGATTGATATCCAATCTTCAGGAGGTGAAATTTATGGATTAGATCCAGAAGTTGCTTGGAACTATGGGGTGTCATATTTGCAAGGATTTAATCTTTTTGATAAAAAGGGAGATATTTCTTTAGACTTCTACAGAACTCATTTTCAAAACCAAGTTGTAGTAGATTGGGAAAATACGCAGAGAATTTCTTTTTATAATCTAGAAGGCGATAGTTATGCAAATAGTTTTCAGACAGAAATTAATTATTTTATTAATGATTACTTAAACCTTCGTTTAGCCTATAAATACTATGATATACAAACTGATTACACCTCAGGTAAATTATCAAAACCTTTGACTCCAAATCATCGTTTTTTTGCAAATATTTCATATGAAACAAAACAATTAAAATTAAATAATAAATGGAAATTTGATATGACTTTTAATCTCATTGGAGAACAACGATTACCAAATACATCAATGAATCCCATTCAATATCAACTAGGAGACTATTCAAATTCTTACAATTTGTTTAATTTACAAATAACTAAAGTTTTCTCAAAAAAGTTTGAGTTGTATGTTGGAGGTGAAAATTTAACAAATTTGAAACAGAAAAATCCTATTTTAGCATCTGATGACCCATTTGGTGATAGCTTTGATTCAACAATAATCTATGCGCCAATTTTCGGGAGAATGTTATACAGTGGATTACGATTTAAAATTAATTAAAAAT